>Ga0315296_10000042_pt1 | contig 134939 bp, 166 predicted proteins | sample YL17G14_18_MG_FD_203921 | JGI IMG/M metagenome (GOLD analysis project Ga0315296, IMG submission 203921) | Sediment microbial communities from Yellowstone Lake, YNP, Wyoming, USA - YL17G14_18 | ecosystem: Environmental > Aquatic > Freshwater > Lake > Sediment | place: USA: Wyoming | collected...
CTACTGCTTGTGGAACATTAAGCACTGCTAATTCTACTTATACTTTAACTCAAAATGTAACTTCAACAGGCACTTGTTTTACAATAGGAACAAATAATGTAACCTTAGATTGTCAAGGTTATGAAATAAATTATTCTTCAGATGGAGGAAATAACGAATATGGAGTTTATTCTACTTATGACTTTACAACAATTAAAAATTGTGATATAAAACAAGGAATAGCAGCACAAAATTATAAACATGGAATTTATTTTGTTGGAGCAAAAAATGGAACAATAGATAACAATACAATTAAAACTTTAACCCCTTATAGTTGGGGTATTTATTTATTAACAAACTCAAACTCCAACACTCTTTCAAACAACAGAGTTACAACTGCTGGAGGTTATTCTTCTGAAGGCATTTATTTAACTTCAAGCTCAACTAACATTCTTTCAAACAACACAATTACAACTCCTGGTGGTTATGGCATTTATTTATTAACAAACTCAAACTCCAACACTATTTCAAACAATAACATTACAAATTATTATTATGGCATTTATTTAAATTCGGTCTCAAATAATAATTTCAGTGCAAACAACATAACAACAAGTACAATGGGCTTCTACTTAACTGGAACTTCAGCACCACATTTCAATAATATAATAAACAATGATAATTATGTCAATAACAAACTAATAAATGTGACTGATGGTGCAAGCAATCTTGTTTTTGATGGTGTTGATTTCACACAATATGGACAAGTTATTTTTCAAAACAGTGCAAACATAACAATAACAAACAGCAATATTTCTTCAAACGGGATTACTTATGCTAATTCAAACGGAACGATAAGCGATAATAATATAACCTCAGTTAAAGGTTTTGGAGTATATTTAGTTTATTCTCCAAATTCTATAATTTCAAACAACATAATTACAACTTCTGGCGTTTATGGTTATGGAATTTATTTATCTGGAAGCCCAGATTCTAATATTTCAAACAACATAATTACAACTTCTGGCAGTTATGGTTGGGGTATTTATTTAGGTTCAAGTTCAACTAATATTATTTCAAACAACACAGTCATAACTCTTTCTGGCACTAATACTTATAGCATTTATGCATCTTCAAGCTCAACTAATACTTTTTCAAACAACATACTCACAACTAATACTGGTTGGGGTATTCTTCTAACTACAAACTCAAACTCTAACATTCTTTCAAATAACACAATTACAACTTTATGCAGTGATTGTTATGGCATTCGGTTATCTTCAAACTCAAATAATAATTCATTTTCAGGAATGAATGTCAAAACAAATGGAGCAACTGCTTATTCTTTTTATATTACAAACACAAACCAGAACTTTACAATACGAGATAGTATATTAAATTCTTCAAACGTTCCAGAACTTTATGTAGCAAGTGCTGTTACAGGTGGAACTTGGAACTTTACAAATGTAACAAGAGCAAATGGAAATCCTATTAATATAAGTTGGGTGACAGGAGGAAAAGGAACTTTGAATATGATGTGGTATTTAGATGTGAATGTAAGCGATGCTTCAAATGGAAATGCTTTGAAAGATGCAAATGTTTCTGCATGGGATAAAAATAATGTTTTGTTATTTAGTGAAAATACAACTTCAAGTGGAAAAATAACAACAAAAACTTTATTAGAGTATATAAGAAATGCAACTTCTGGGACAAAGTATACTTATTATACTCCTCATACAATAAATACAACAAAAACAGGATATAATACAAATTCTACAAGTGTTAATTTAAGTGCAACTTTGAATACTTGGGTGAATGTTGGCTTAATAGAAAGTGTTGCTCCAACTATAACAATAATTGCTCCTGCAAATAACTCTAACTTTAACGTTAGTTCTGTAACATTTAATGTTTCTATCAGCGAGCAAGCTTCTTGGTGCGGGATATCCATTAGCGGAGCTGCAAATCAAACAATGACCTTAAATTCTTCATCAACAGGAGCTAACTATACCAATTCATCAATAGCAGACGGCTCTTATTCATTTGTTGTAAGCTGCAATGATACTGCCAATAATTGGGGTTATTCATCTGCTTATTATTTCCTTGTTGATACTGTTTATCCAAACATCAGCTTTGTAACTCCGCCAACACCGGCAGATGGCTCAACTCAAAGCAACACGAATATCTTTGTGAATGTTTCTGCCTCAGATGTGGGCAGGGGCGACAACAACATCTCTACATTCATCGATTTTGACAATTCCTTGGTTGGATGGTGGAGGATGGATGATTATAACAATACTACAAAAATTGTTTATGATAGCTCAAGCTATAATAATTCTGGAATTGTGAATGATACTCCCATAACAGATCAGGCATACCAGACAGATGGCTATTATGGAAGGGGGTTCAGGTTTGGTGAAGAAGATGTTAATTACATAAGTGTCCCTGGGGACCCCTCTTTGGACATAACAGACCGGATAACTCTTTCCGCCTGGGTCAAAAATCAACAACAGGGAGCTAATCACTATAAGATAGTCGTAAAGCCTACCCAGACCAGGAACATCAACCCTTGGGAACTTTATGCTTTGGATTTGAAAACCTTAGACTGGGCACAAAACGGGCTTCCTTGTTTCCTCATAAGTAACGGAACTCTGGGCGCGCTAGCTAGCGTCTGCGCGAATGAAAGCGAGTATGACATGCCTTTAGAGCAATGGTTTAACGTTGTCGGGGTTTATAACGGAAGTGTGATGTCACTGTACGTAAACGGAGTTCTTGTAAACACTACGCAAACGAGTATTAACATCGGGGTGAACAGCTCAACTCCCTTTACGATCGGCGGGCGACTTGGAGACAATGGTTCAATCCCCGCTTATGGAATAAATGGAAGCATAGATGATGTAATGGTTTTCAACAGGAGCTTGTCTACAGAAGAAGTTGTTGCCTTATATGCAAACCAATCTTCAAGATATCTAAGTATTAATTTCACAAGTCTAGCTTCCGGAAACCATACATTCAAGGCTTATGCGCAGGACACTGCAGGAAATGTAAATTCAACTGAAGAGAGAGCGGTTTTCGTGACGCCGCCCTGCGGCAACGGGATCTGCGACACTAACGAGTCCTGCTCCACCTGCCCGAGCGACTGCGGCAGCTGCCCGCACCCGGCTTGCCACCGGGAGTGGTCATGCGGTGCCTGGAGTTCCTGCGCCGACGGCCAGCGGACCCGTGACTGCACCTGCGGCTGTTCGAATGACAACGACTGTTACGGCGACCATGAGACCTCGGAGAGCTGCGAGTGCGACTCGGCAGCAGACTGCCCCGCACTCACCTGCTACTCAGCCTCGTGCACCGACAGCACCTGTAAGTACGCCCCGCAGACAGGAACCGCCTGCGACGACGGGGACGCATGCACTCAGGGCGATACCTGTTCTAACGGGGTATGCCTCCCCGGGACATACACATGCCAGTGCCATACCGACAGCGACTGCAATGACAGCGACGTCTGTACGACAGACACGTGTACAGCTGGCTCTTGCCAGCACGCCTACAACTCGAATCCGTGCGATGACAACAACAACTGCACCATCGGCGATACCTGCTCTAACGGACTCTGCACAGGGCTGGACGTCTGCACCTGCCATACTGACAGCGACTGCGACGACGGCAGCGCATGCACGGCAGACTCCTGCGTCGCCGGGACCTGCCAGCACCTGTCGATCAACACCACCTGCAGCGACAACAACGCCTGCACTCTCAACGACTACTGCGCCAACGGCGCCTGCGTCCCAGGCAACAACACCTGTGAGTGTCTCACCGACGCTGACTGCGATGATGGTAACATATGCACGGCAGACTCCTGTTTGAACAACACCTGCCAGTTCGCCTACACCTCCGATCCGTGCGACGACGCCAACGACTGCACGGCGAACGACTACTGCATGGACGGAGCATGCACGCCAGGGCCGTTCACCTGCCCCTGCCAGACCGACGCCGACTGCAACGACAACAATCCGTGCACCGACGAGTCGTGCGTCAGCACGGTCTGCACCTACTCGGACGCGAACGCCTCCTGCGACGACGGCAGCGACTGCACCCTCAACGACTACTGCTCAAAAGGTCTTTGCGTCTCCGGGAAGGACGCCTGCAGGAAGGCATGCAACGACGCCTGGAGCTGCACCGACTGGGGTTCATGTGTCAACGGGGACGCAGTCCAGGACCTGCAATTGCGGATGCGACAGGTGCACGGGCGACTCGGACACGACAAGGGCCTGCGTGACAGAGACTCTGCGCTTGGACGTCCTCGTCACCAGGGAGCTGCTCGTCGGCGACCCGTTGCAGATAAACGTGAGGGACCAAAGCGGTAATCCCCTTGCCGCGCAGATAGAGCTGGTCCGCCCCGACGGCTTGACGATAGACCTAGGCGTCAACATTGGCGTGACTTATACAGTCGACCGGCTCGGGCTCTGGATTACACGGGTGTCGAAGGTCGGCTATGTCGGAGACGAAGCAGAGTCTACGGTCGTCAAGATAACCCCGGCATTGGGCGTCGACCAGATGGAGAACACGGTCGAGAACTCCATCGCACTCTTGAAGGACGACAGGGTCAGGGCCTCGCTGCTTACCGTTACGGTCATCATCATCCTGTCCCTGCTCGTTAGGGGCCGCCGCAGGAAGGAGAAAATAAAGAAGCTTTGAGCGTTTTCAAGCGTTTAAAGACTATTACAACAATGACCCTCCAAGCGAGGGCAGTCTTGGCCTTTTGTTCCATTCAGCTATTATGTCTATATCTCCACCGCCCGGTTTTGTGTCCCTCTCGCGTATCTTAACTCGCACCGGGAAGTTTATCGCGGAACCGGTTATTATCGCTTCTCCCCTCCCCAAACCCGGCAGGTCCCTGATAACGTCTTCAGTGACCGCCTCGGCGGACTTCCTTATGAAGTCCTGATCTAAGGGGTTGACTATCTTCATTATTATCTGCGTGTTGCACTGGGAGAGCACATCCTGATCCAGCCTTGAAGGCCTCTGCGAAATCAGGCACATGCCGACGCCGAACTTCCTGCCCTCGCGGGCTATCCTCCTTATGATGCCCCTAGAAACTATTTCTTTCTCAAACTCCCGTGGCACGAAGTTGTGAGCCTCTTCCAAGACGATTAGGCAGGGCACTTCCAATCTCTCTTCTCCATAATCGTTGACATAATTCATTCGCGCATAGAATATCTTCCTTGATAGTGCAGCCACGACGGTTTCCTTGATAGACTCGGACAGTCCCGAGAGATCTATCACAGTGGCTTGTCCTGGAGCTACTAACTGTTCGAGCGGCGTCTCGTCCTCGGATATCAGCCCAGAGCGCTGCAGTCCCTCCAGCCTGCGGATGAGGGCCATAGTCGTTGACTGGTGCGACTTTTTTGCCAGCTTGCCGACGCGTGAGTCGAGACTGCCGTTTACGACCTCATCGTTTTCCTGCCCGCCCTTTTTCTCAAGCACCATGTTCAGCACTTCAATGAGGTCTTTGAGGTTATAGTTCTGCTTCTCGTCCGAGCAGATGTCGATGATCTCATATAGCATGTCCCTCTGCGTGTCTGTCGTCCCGGGCGCCATCGAGGCTATGTCGTCGGCGCTTAGACCGTTCGCTCTGATCTTCAGTCTTTTATCCGCTCTCCTGCCAACACCGAGGATTTTGACGCTCTCGAAGATGCTTGCCTTGGAGCCATCGCTCTTATACCCTAAGTACTTGTACTCGCCGTGCGGGTCGAAGACGACAATAGCTCCGCCCTTCTTGAGCAGCTCCTCTATTATCACCCCGCCGGTGTAAGACTTTCCTGCGCCGGTCATCGCGAGTATCGCGCAGTGCATGCCGACCAGTTTGTTTGCGTCTAAGGGAACCGGGACTTTCGATCTGGTCTCTACCGTCCCTACCACCATGGCTTTCTCTTTCGCGACGTCCAGGAGCTTCGCTATCGTCTCGTCCTTTGTCATGAACACCGGGCTTGCGGGCCGGAGGCTGTATTTCGGCGGTTCAAGCCCAGCTCCGTTCAAGTGACCGAGGACATCTACTATCCCGACGATGTACTCACCGTCTTGTAAGCCGTAACTCGAAACGAACTCGCCCATTGCGCTGTCCCTGGCAAACTCGTCTGGCAGGAGTTGGTTGGAGGCAGTGACTTCCTTTATTATGCCGATGACTTCTCTTCCCGTAACGGGCTCTATGGCAGAAACGAAGTCGTCCTTCCTCACATGCTTCTCCCCGCCCTCGGCGACAGCGAACATGAACTTGCGCAGCGAGGTAGTCCCTATGATTCTGCCTACTTCTTCCACCCTACGTTTAAGGAATTGAAAATAAAAGCCCTGGGCCGCTGATATTGACGTTTTCCCTTAAAAAACCAAAGCGATAGTTTTATTATCTGGCAGGCTCAAATTAAGCTGTGGAAGAGATTCTTAAGGAGCTTTCTTTAGGGGAAGACCTCACTGCGCGCGAGGCAGAGGACGCGATGTCATTTGTGATGTCCGGCAGGGCCAGCGATGAGCAGATAAAGGCGTTCCTGTTGGGCCTTAAGGACAAGGGCGAGACTATAGACGAGATAGCAGCATTCGCACGCGTCTTAAGGAAGTCTGCAATTAAAGTCGAGCAGAAAGTGACAGGGTTAGTCGACACATGCGGTTCCGGCGGGGACGTGATCAAAACATTCAACATATCGACGACCGCAGCTTTTGTGGCAGCTGGAGCTGGTGTCGTAATCGCCAAGCATGGCAACAGGTCAGTGTCCTCAAAGAGCGGAAGTGCCGATGTATTGGAAAAACTCGGCGTGAAGATAGACCTGGACAACAAGGGTGTGGAGAGGTGTATAGAACGAGTTGGCATCGGGTTCATGTTCGCCCCGGTCTTCCATGGCGCGATGAAGAACGTCGCCGCGGTGAGGAAACAGCTGGGCGTCAGGACAGTCTTCAACATACTGGGCCCTCTCATAAGCCCTGCCGAAGTGAAACGGCAAGTTTATGGCATATATGATGCTGGACTCACCGAAAAACTGGCAGGCGTCCTTAAGGAGCTCGGAAGCGAGCATGCGATGGTAGTGCACGGCATGGACGGGTTGGATGAACTGTCGACTCTTGGCAGGACGAAGGTCTCCGAGTTGAAGGGCGGTAAGATAACTACTTATTATATAACTCCCAAAGACTTCGGTTTGGGGATTGCGACTCCAAAGGACCTTGAAGGCGGGACGCCAGAAGAGAACGCCAGGATACTGCTTAACATACTGAGCGGCGGCAAAGGGCCGAAGCGAGACATTGTAGTCCTGAATGCGGCCGCTGCCATCTATGTCAGTGGCATTGCTCGGGATCTAAAGGAAGGCCTGCGCATGGCTGAGAAGAGCATAGACTCTGGGACTGCGATGAAAAAACTGGAGCGGCTTAAGGAGATTTCGAATGCTTGATGAGATAGTTGAAAAGACGCGCGCGGAGCTGCAGGCCAGGAAGAGGGAAGTGCCGGCGAAGTTGTTTAAGAACGAGGGCAGTACAAGGAGCCTTAAGGGGGCGATATTGCGTGCAAAGAGGGCGGTGATAACCGAGATAAAGCCGGCCTCGCCGAGTGAAGGAAAGATTCGAGACTTGGACATCACACAGACTGCCCGTGCGATGGAGCGCGGCGGAGCGTGCGCGCTTTCAGTCCTGACAGAACCTTTCTATTTCTCAGGCAGCTTGGAGAATCTAAAGAAGGCAAGAGAGGCTGTGAAGATTCCTGTCATGCGAAAGGATTTCATAATAGACGAATACCAGTTGCTCGAAGCCCGGCACTACGGCGCTGACGCAGTCCTGCTGATGGTTTCGGTATTGGGCGAAGACACGAAGATGTTCTATGAGAAAACAAGGGAGCTTGGCATGGAGGCGTTGGTTGAAGTCCATGAAAAGAATGAAATCGCAATCGCACTAGATTCCGGCGCTGAGATAATAGGCATAAACAACAGGAATTTGAAAGATTTAAAGGTAGATCTGAACACGACGAAAAACCTGGTGATAACTATCCCAAAGGGCAGAATAATCGTTTCCGAGAGTGGAATCAAGACAAAGAAGGACCTCGATTTTGTCCTTAAATATACTAGGGCCGCACTAGTCGGGACCTCTCTAATGCGTGCGGATGATGTCGAGAAAGCGGTGAGAGAACTCATAAAATGATTGTTAAGATCTGCGGGCTGACAAATCCCGAGGATGCTCAGATGGCGATGGGTCTAGGCGCTGATTTGTTAGGGTTTGTCAATGCGGAGCGCTCGCCGCGTTACCTCACGCCTGAAGAGATCTCCCAGATAATAACCGAAATAAACCCAATTGTGCCGACTGTCCTTGTGACCCATTCCCAGGATGTGACTGACATATTGAACAATTTCGAAGCTGCAGGCACTGACGTCCTGCAGGCTCACGCCGCGCTTACACCAGACGAGTACGCTAAACTTAAGGATGCGGTACCGACTTTGATAGCGAACGTCTCGGTGGATGCTAATCTAAAGTCGGCGACAGAAGCCCTGAAGAAACGGGTCTCTGAACTGTCGCAAATAGCCGACTACATCCTTTTCGACACGAAATTCGGTGTGGAAATAGGCGGGACTGGGAGGCCCTATGACTGGTCTGTAGCTGCGGAGCTGAAGGGGCATTCCCAAAAGCCGGTCATAATAGCCGGCGGACTAACGCCTAGAAACGTCGCAGATGCGATAAGAGCCGCAAAGCCCTTCGGCGTGGACGTATCCAGCGGTGTTGAGTCAAGTGTTGGGACCAAGGACTATAACCTAGTCAAAGAATTCATACGGCAGGCTAAATCTCCTTTATGAGGTACCACTTGTCGCAGTTCGCGCCTGCGTCAATCATCTCTTGCTTGACGCTCTCATTGAGAACATAACAGATCCTTAAACCCTGCGATGAAGAATTGTTCACGATTATCATACCGTTTTGAGGTGCCTTCCTCGGACCACCAAAGAGTATATAAGACCCAAGGCTTATTATAACTATTATGACCATTGCGGCAGCAATCCAGTTCGTAGGCAGTTTTCTCCTAGGCGGCTTGCGGGATATCCTCCTCCGGTCAACGCCCCCCAAAGTACCCTTTATCTCTTCCTCGCCGTAACCAGAATCCTGCATGGCCTTTCTCAGCGAGTCAAGGGTCCTGCCGTCGCGCAGGCTGGCTTCAACGGCCTCCGACAGCCTCTTTGTCTCCGGTTGCTCCATCGCCTAATTTATGACCGAAAACTTAAAAACCCCCCCTTTCATTTTTATTCCGCACCCGCTTATTATAACATGAATCCATTGTCAAAGATACAGGTGCTGATGGTCGGCTTTCTGCTGCTGCTCTTTGCCACGTTCCTGTATGATTTCCTGCTTGTAATCCCTGCCGTCGTGCTGTTCCTCCTGCAGTTCCCGATGATGAGGGGCGAGCTCAAGCGCGAATACCCCGAGGATTGGATGAAATACTCGCTCGTCTTTATGATATACGAGATAATTATGGTGCTCTTCCTCTATGCCATCATAAACTCGCGGACATCGCTCTTCGACATAGGCGCTATCTATAATATCCTCATAATAATGATATTCATAATAATAACCACGATAATCCTGAAATTTTTCGTTGGCAGGGGCTATTGCTACGGAGATGTCCTTTTCTCCACGAATGGCTGGGTCGGCGTCAGGATAAAGAATGACCTATTCTCGAAGATAAACGAAGCGAATTATGCGGTCGAAAATCCGCTCGAAGTGGGTGTGAAGAAGGGAGACCGAGTAAAGATCCGCGTCAGGAGCACGCTCAACAAGTCAGTTCCATATGAAATCGCAGAGGCGGTAAAATGAGATCCCTATTCGGCGGCCGGAAGACAAGCTGCGATTATCTGCTGACAAAGGACTTATATGACCAGCTGAAGGCCGAGAACAAGCTATACGTCTTTAGAGAAAGGATGTCTCCAAAGGATGAAAAATCCCTCTGTACGATATTCAAGAGTTCTGAGCCTTTCCTTAAGGACGCCTTGCTGTCCGAGAAGGACCTAAAGGAAAGCGAGAAAATGGCAAAGGACCTTGCAATACTTCCGCAAGAGGCTTCGGAACTGCTCCTGGCAAAGAAACTAGGCGCGATGCTTATAATATCACAAAGGCAGGTCTGGCTCGAGAGCACAGCCCAAAAGTACGGGGTCAGGACGACGATTTTCAAATAATGGATCCGTATACCGCCAGTCTCTTCATGTTTGGGACAGCCCTTGCCTTTTCTTCGGTAGCTTCTTATTTTGATATAAAAACCGGTGAGATACCAGACAAGTTCACCATAGGACTTGTCATAGTCGCTCTCGCGCTAAGGGCAGTCTTCTCTGCATCCATGGGCGACTACCTGTATTTTTTAGACGGTCTGATAGTCGGAGGCATCTTCTTCGGTTTTGGCGCCTTACTCTTTTACACCGGTGGCTGGGGCGGCGGCGATGCAAAGCTGATAGCAGGGATTGGCGTTTCCCTGGGTGGCGCAGTAGCGCCTACCCTGATAGACGCCCCGCTGCGGATATTCCCGAGCTTTTTGGGATTCTTCATGGCATTCGCTTTGATCTCAATACCCTACTCGCTGATGTATGCATTGGCACTCTCCTTCAAGTCGCCAAAGGTCTTCAGCCTGACAGCGCATAGGATAAAGACGAACTGGTTCATATTGTCTCTTGCAGTGATAGCTTCCATATCCATGATAATACTCTTCAAGCCGTGGAACGGCCTGCTGATGTTCGCCCTTCTCATGCCACCCATATTCTACTTCCTGATCCTCTATATCAGGAGCGTCGAGGAGGTGGTCATGCAGAAGGAAGTCTTGTTGAGCGAGCTCAGGGAGGGCGACATGGTGGTCGAGGACTTAGTCGTCAGCGGGAAGAAGCTGGCGAGCAAGAGGGACATGGACGGTCTGTCCAAGAAAGCCCTTGAGAAGATAAAATCCGCCAAGGGTGCGCCTGCGAAACTCAAGATAAAGTGGGGGATAAGGTTCGCGCCTGCGTTTCCATTAGCTATAATCACAACGCCGTTCTGGTGGATGATAATGCAGTCATTCCTATAGAGCCCTAAGGCGCAGATTTTGTCCATATAAATTTATAACCCCCTCATATATGTCAGTTCGCGGAGACCACTGGTTTTAACCGGTGGAGAAAGCGAACCTCTCCTTTTATAATTTGATATGCTAATTTATCGCCAAACTGTGTTTGGCATTGAACCTCCGCAGGAGCGGGAAACCAGCATTCCTGCGGTCGGATGCCTGTAAACGCATCCTCGCGTTCCGATGATAACATCGGCATTTCAAGCCTCTTGTAGTGGTTTGCCATTGTTTATGGAATGCCATCGATTGAAATCGGTGGTAGTTTACTTCAAATTAACCCATACATATAAATGTTTTTACTAATCCGGCTAGAGGGGCGAGTCTTGTATGAACGAAAGGGCTAAAAAGCCAGACAGTTGTTAGATAAGTTGAATAACAAATGAACAAAATAAAAGTACTTGATACGACGCTCCGAGACGGGGAGCAGACTCCTGGCGTTTCCTTGAGTCCTGAAGAGAAGCTAAAGATAGCTAAAGCATTGGACGATCTGGGGGCCGACTATATAGAAGCAGGTTCCGCCTGTACAAGCCCCGGCGAGGTCGAGAGCATAAAGCTGATATCGCACGAGGGGCTCAAGGCAAAGGTCCTGAGCTTCTCGCGCGTGCTTGAAAAGGAAGTAGACCTCTGTGTCAGCTGTGATGTCGATGGGCTGTTCCTCGTTGCGCCTACCAGCGAGTCGCATATAAGGTTCAAACTGGGCACGACTCCGGAGGCTTTCCTTAAGACGCTGGACCAGGTTGTACAACATGCCAAGGACGAAGGGTTGTACATAGACCTTTGCTGTGAGGATGGGTCAAGAAGTGAAGTTGCTTATCTCAAGAAAGTGCTCGACACGGTTGGCGACAGGATAGACAGGTTCACCATAGCCGATACCGTAGGCGCATCGACGCCAGAGAAAATGAGTTCATTCTTCAAAGAGCTCTCAAACCACAAAAAGATGTCTTATGGAGTCCACTGTCATGACGACTTGGGCCTGGCAGTGGCCAACACCATCGCATCGGTCTTTGCAGGCGCAGATACCATCGATGTCACAATAAACGGGCTCGGCGAGCGCGCGGGCAACGCCCCGCTGGAAGAAGTCGTCGCGGCATTGGAAATACTATATGGCTACAAGACTGGCATAAAGACGCAGAAGATATTCGAAGTCTCACGCTTGGTCGAAGACCTGACAGGAGTTCCGGTCCAGCCGAACAAGGCGCTGGTCGGTAAGAACGCATTCATGCACGAATCAGGGATACACGTGGACGGTTTGCTCAAGCACACTGCGACTTACGAGTTCGTTAAGCCGGAGTATGTAGGCAGGGAGAAGACCTTCCGCTTCGGGAAGCATGTGGGCAGCAAGGGCCTGAAGGCGATACTCGATAGCCTCAAGATAAGCGTCACCGACGAGCAATTCAAGAAAATATTCGACGAGATAAAGGCCATGGGCGACAAAGGTAAGACTATAACAGACGCTGATCTGTATGCGATAGTCAAGCAGGTGAAGGGTGAAAAGGTCAAGAACTTCCTCGAGATACTAGACTTGGTGATAGAGTCGGGCATGAAGGTCACGCCAAAGGCGCTGGTCGCGCTCAGAATCGACGGCAAGAAGAAGACAGAAGAGGCGACCGGTGACGGCCCGGTCGACGCGGCCATAAGGGCCATAATGAAGGCTGTCGGAAGCAGGGACATAAAGCTGGAAGAGTATCACGTAGATGCCATAACCGGCGGAACCGACGCGACTGTCTCCGTCCAGGTCAGGATGAAGTCCGGGAACAAGGTCATAACGGCATCGGGGGTCGACACAGACATAATCATGGCCTCGGTACAGGCAATAGTCAACGGCATCAACCACCTTATAGATTAGGCAGCTAAAATCGCTACCGATTTATTTTTATAAGCCTAGTCATTACTATGCTTATCCAAGATTAACATGAAACTTGAGCAGGCTCACTTTGCAATAGGCTTTATAATTGCAATAGCATTGGTATACCTATTTCAAAACGAGATAATAACCTTCTTAAAGAATCTTGTCTGCAAACTATGGTTTACATAAATCTCCGTGCGATAGGCAGTGGCTTTGTTCTGGGAGCAATAGTGGCTTTGGTTCTCCTCCTAATTGTGATACTTTGGTTTGATCATACCAGGCTGGAATGCTCGCCGAACTGTAGCCCGAACGCGATTGTTGCAATCTCCGACTCGTTGCAGAGAGCGAAGATACCCGGGTTCCTAGGTTATGCATCAATATGTCTTGGCAGTGGCGATTCGATTGACAACGTTTCCGTGGAGCAGAACGCTAGCATATCATCGGTAGTCTTCAGATGCCACGGTTCGATATGCCTCAATAACGGGACCTTAAACGTGACCGAATCAATGATATTGGCGAAAAGCAATTCCGTGTTTAGGATAACAACCCAGTGTTCCGGAACGGCGGGATTCTACACCTGCGCTATTGACGTGATTGACCAATGAGCATGGAAATAAAAGTCCCGCTTGAGACGCACGACATAGTCCTGCAGGGTATACTCAAAAGGAAGCGCGAGCAATGGCTTAAGGAGCAGGAACGGCTAAAGCTCAAGAAGGCCGAGCAGGATCTTAAGGACCTTGACGTCGTCCACAAAGACTATTATATAAGCATGGAGGCCGAAGCTTGGCTCAAGAGCGCTGCAGAGTTTCTGTTTAAGGAGTTCCCTAACCTGGGCATAGAAACAAAGCGCGAGGTGGTCCGCAGGCTCACTGATCAGGTCAGCATGAAAGGTCCGCCTGATGGGCCGATGAAGGTCGTCGTGAGGGATACGGTAAATGAAGTGATTGGGTGAATTGTATTTTTCTTTTTGTTTTCCGAAATAATACTCGCGAATTCTGAAAATGGCATTCAAGAAATCCATAGTAGGCGGTACGTTTGATAATTTCCACAAGGGTCATGAGGACCTCTTAAGGGTGGCGTTTGATTTGAGCGACTCAGTGATAATAGGCATAAGCAGCGACCAGTTTGCCCAGAGATTTAGGACAGGCGATGTCGATTCCTTTAAGATGAGGAGCGATGTGATATCACGCTTCTGCAAGCCGTTGGGCAAGAACTTCAAGACAATGGAGATAAACGATTTCTACGGACCTTCAACCACCGATCCGGATATATCCGCCATCGTCGTCAGTGAAGAAACCTCATTGCGCGCTAAGGAGATAAATGCAGTCAGGGTCAAGAAGGGCTTGAAGAAGCTTGTTATGGTCGAAGTCCCGTTCACACTGGCCGAAGATGAGAAGCCCATAAGTAGCGAGAGAATAAGGGCTGGCGAAATAGACAAAGACGGCAATGTTCCATGAAGAAACAAAAGATTCTTGCATTCTCGGACATGCACGGCGAGAAGAAGGCCGTAGACGCCGCCCAGAAGATCGTCCGTGACAACGATATTGACTTAGTGGCATATCTTGGGGATTTCTCCGCACACATCAATGACTGGAAGGCTAACATCGAAGATGCGACTTATCTGATAGAAAAGCTGTCCAAGCTGGCTGACGTCAAAGCCCTCTTTGGCAACTGCGACTCAAAGAAGTTGAGGGACTTCTTGGATGAAAGGCAGATATCAATGCATAACAAGGTTCATCAAATAGGCAATGCCGCGATCGTGGGCTGGGGCGGAAGCCATCCGACTCCGTTCAACACCCCAAGCGAGTTCAGCGAAGAAGAAATAGAAAGATCCTTGGACCAGCTGATGAAAGAGGCTGCTAAGAAGAAGCCAGACTACACGATACTCCTGACGCACGAGCCGCCTGCGGGCACAAGGGCGGATTTGCTCCCAGTGGGTAGCGTAGGCAGCAAGTCAATCCGAAGAATAATAGAGGTCTACCAACCAGCATTCAATGCCTGCGGTCACATACACGAAGCGAAGTCAGTGGATCACATAGGCACGACCAAAATAATAAACATAGGACCTGCAAGCAAGGGCCATTTTCTAGCGATTTATATAGGCCGAGACGTAGAGACAGAAGACATAAATGCCAGGTTCTAGGATGGAGCGCAAGAGGCCGGTTGTTAAGAAGACCCTGATAAGGGGCAGAAAAAAAGTTATCCCGGGTGCAGTTCTCTCAGGCGACCGAGTGATACTACACGACCAAAAACTAGCAGCACAGCTGATGAGCAGGTTGTTCGGCGAGCAGAAGAAGAGCCAGCTTTATCTGAACCTTTACGAGGCCTGTCTGCTGGTCGAAGAGAAGAAGCTTGATGTCTATGACGAGTCCGGCGAGAAGATATCGCTCGGCAATCTGATGGAGGCTGGCGAGTGCATAAACGAGGGCTTCGGCATGAAGTACGACGTCTTCAGGGACCTGCGGGTTGCGCGAGGATATATCGTGAAGTCAGGCATCAAATTCGGCTCCGATTTCGTAGTCTACCCTAGGGGCAAGAACCCTGCCAACTCGCATTCGAAGTGGATGGTCCACGTGATGCCTGAAAGTGCGCGCATAGACTATGCAGAGATAACGCGGTCGGCCCGATTAGCCGCGAATGTCAAGAAGAGCATGCTGTTCGCGACCGTGACTGAGCGGGGACCGGTCTACTATGAGATAACCCGAGCAAGACTGTAAGGTTTTTATAGAGAAAGTTTCTATTTTGCGCAACCCAGATGAAAAGACCAAAGAAAAGCTCGAGGTCTGTGAAGTCTGTTAAGAAGTCCTCTAAAAAATCAGCTAGGGCCCTTGTTAGGGTGTCTGCCAAGGCGAAAAAGCCGACTAAGAAGGCAGTTGAGAAAGAGGACCTGATCGAGGACGAAGAGAAGCCGAAGAAGGATATCGTAGAAGAGCTTTTCGGGGAAGAAGACGAAGAGGAAGAAGAGCCCAAGAAGAAGAAAAAGAAGAAGCGCAACGAGTTCGACGAGCTTTTCGGGGATGAAGAAGACGCTGCAGAGGACATATACGCCACCGAGGATTTCGAGAACTACGACGACGGCGTTGCGTTCTAACGCCTGCGCCTTAGCTCCTTCATAACATCATCGAGTTCTATGCCCTCAGCGGCCAGCAGCACTAATAGGTGATAAAGGAAGTCTGATACCTCCCAGACAGCTCCATCCTTTTCTGAGCCTAGTTTGCCGGATTTTATGGACTCCTCTATCTCATCTAGCTCTTCTTTGAGCTTCTTGAATATGAGTTTTTCGTCTGCCAGGAGCCTGTTTGTGTACGAGCCCTTCTTGGGATTAACCTTGCGGTCCTGTATGACCTCCCAGAGCTCCTCTATGATCTCAAGATTCATTGAGGAATTTATGTTTTTGGAAAAGAAAAGCAGTTATCAGGCAACCAGTTTGCTGACACCGTTCTCTTTGGCAAACCTCAGTGTCGTGTCGACAAAGCTCTCAACCTTCGGCTCGTGGCTGACGACTATAGTCTGCTTGTTGTTCAGCTCGGCAAGAACTTCGCGGACAGAGTTCATCTGGTCGCTCGAGAAGCCGTCTGTAGGCTCATCCAATATCAGCAGGTCCTTTGTTTTTACCTTCTCAATCAGGTCGTTGATGACCCTGTTAAGCGCAAGCCTGTAAGCCAGCGCGACTGCAGTCCTCTCACCGCCGGACATGAAGGAATAGTCGGTCTCAAACCCGTCCTGCTCTATTAACACGGAGAAGTTCTCATCCACGCGCGCGGTTATGTTTTCGTCCATCACGAGCATAGAGAACCATTTCTGGAACAGCGAATTGAATTCGTGCTGCACGCTCACAAACACGTGTTTCTCGATAGTCCCCATCAGGTTGATGAAGAACTCTTTAATCCATAAGTCATATGACTTGAATTCCTCTATCTTCTTCTTTGTAGCTTCCTTAGACTTTATCTCCTCGCCTATTCCCTTAATCCTCTCCTCCAAGCCGACTATCTTCTGTTTCAGGGCCGATTCCTCGCGAGCAATCGACTCCTTAATCGTGCGCAGCTCTTCATACTGCCTCTGTTTTTCCTTAAACTCCTGCGGCAGGGTCTCGCTCTTGATTTCTTTGGCAATCACATTTATCTTCTCAACCAGCTCCCTCTGCTTCTTTTCCTTGGACTCGAGATCTTTCGCGTATCTCTCCTTCAGCCCAACTACATCCTTCCTTCTTTCTTCAAACGACCTTTGCTCCCTAATAACCGAGTCGTATTTTTCCGCATCACACAGTTCTTTCCTTAAATCCTCTATCTGCGCGCGCAGGGATGCCTTCTCCAGCTTTTCGATTTCCGCCTTCTTCTCCTCTATCCCTTTTTTGAAGGAATCACTATCAACAACCTTCTGCTTGCAGGTCCCGCAGACCCCCCTCTCGAGTATCTCCGATAGTGACTTGATCTCCGTCGACAGTGAGGCTATTCTTGAGATGCATTCCCTCTCGCTCCTCTCGACAGAGGCAATCATCTCGTTGAGCTCTTTTGTAGTGTGAGCGGGTTTCTTGATCTCCTTAAACTTGGATATCCGCTCTTCAATCTCCTTCAGTTTCGGCGCAGCTTCGTCTATATCCTCCCTAAGCCTTAGACTCTCGGATTTCAAGGCGTCGAATTCCGCTTTGAGCGACGCGTACTCCTGCTTCTTCTTGTTGACTGCCTCGATTTTCTCCTGCAGCTCCTCGACTTCCTTCTTTTTCTTTTGCGCGATAGCATCTTGGATCGCGAGTTTGAAGGAGATCTCCTTAAACGTTTTTTTCTCCAGTTCAGCGTTCTTTGAGAGCTCCTCGCGTTCTTTAGTCTTCAGGTCCAAATCGGCGATAGAACCTGACAGCTCCCTGATCCTGCTGCGCAGCTCCCGTGCATAGATTTCCGCGTTCTCAGCTATCCGCTTGTACCTATCCATGCCGAAAAGCCTGCGTATCAAGTCCAGCCGCTCGCCGGCATCCGCTTCCATTATCTGCTTCATCTGCTCTTGTGGCGTGTAGACCGTGTATCTGTACAGAAGCGCGCTGTCTTTCCTCAGTGCTTGGGGCGGGTAGCCTAGAAGCTCAAGTATGAAAGACTTTGACTCTTGCGCGGTCAGGTCCTTATGCGCGCCGTTGGATACAATGTAACCGGCAATCTGCCTGACAGAGTCCTTAGACCTCTTCAAGGTCCTCTTTATCTTATACTCTCGTCCGCCGACCTCGAAATCAAGTTCAACGGATCCCTGCTCTTTCCCATGGCGCAGCAGACTCGCGCCGGACAGATCCTTCTGTATGCCGAACAGCGCAAAGTCTATCGCGAGTAATATCGTGCTTTTGCCGCTGCCTATGTCGCCCGACAGCAGGACAGAGCCCTTTGGGAAGGCTATCTCCTGCGAAGTATAGCTACGGATGTTATCAAGCCTCAGCCCCCGAAGAATCATCGGTTAATTAGAGGGAAAGTAGAATAAAGCTATCCGCTTGCCTTGACGCATCTGCTGTTCTGGCATGCGCATTTGTCGCATTCATAAGACCCGGCAAACCATGTCGATGCTATGGTGGAGTTACCGCAGCCAACTAACTGGACCCCACTGCCCGAAAGGCATTTGCAGTCACTGGCGGTCTTGCAATATCCGCCCATGGCAGGACTAATCGTTATATCCTCCCTCTTCTGCATCATCAGCCCCTCTAACAGCAGCCTGCACTCGTTGTTGCAGAATGAAGAGCCCTTTCCGGTCTCACAGGTTATGAAATCCTGCCAATTGTCCCTTGTCTTGTTGTAGCCCGTCTTCATGGAGTTTATATCAATCCGTATCGTGAGGTTACCGCACGCCTCGACCACCCCGCCGATCATGCCTATCTCGCAGACCTCCTTCCCATTCACAGCCGTAGGCCCATGATCTACAAAATAAGTCCGGTTGTCAGTAGTCCTTATCCTGTCCTTGCGCATGAAGATAGCGCATATATGAGTGTAGTTGGCAGCATCTGGCACGTTAAAGCTAGTCCTGAGCCAGCCCTCCTGCGCTACTTCACCTGTGTTCCAATAAATCGAGCTGTTACCCCATAGCTTGTTGGCATCCTCGGCCAGCTTCTCGCCGAACGCTGGGATGGTGCACGGCTCCTCCGATGCCTTCAGGCATTTCTGCTTCTCCTCGCACCACGTGTATCTAGCGGATGTCCGGCATCCATGCGCGTCTGTTACGATTGTTTCGACCATTTTACATTTAGACTGGACGCATTTAGGCTCTTTAGCTGTTGGTGCGATGCAGTTTGGAGAGCACTCCTTTCCCTGAGCCACATAGTCTTTGGTGACCTTGTTCAGATATGACTGATAATCGCTCTGATACTTCTCGTTTATCGCCAGCCCGCCGCAGGGGTAGTCGCCGCAGGGGGGTGTCGAGACCTCAATGCAGTCGCCGTCAACGTTGCATGTCCCCCATGCCGGGTCATAAACTGGCCCCGGCTGCTCTTTTTGGCCTGAAAGAGCGAACAACAGGGCAACTACGATGATCACGGGCACCAGTATCGCAAGCGCATAACTGATTTTTTTGTCCATTTCCAATCTCGCCATTTTGAAGTTCCTAAAATAAAAGACCGTTGCTTAATGGACCACTGCTCACTGCTCACATGGACGTCAGCCCTTTATATGCCCGCCTTCTATACTCCCACTGAACCCGTGATGGGGGCGCAAGCCCTCGACTCACGCTAATTCTCTAGGTTGGGGCAAAAAACCGGGCCTCAGGGCCCCGCTATTCCTTTTTGACTTTCGCCGGGGGCAATTCCTTCTTCACAGACAAACTCTTGACGTTCCTTCTGCCGAACTCCCTGAAGGCTATAAGCATCATGGCCGCAATAACAATCATCGCTAGGATATACATCCAAGCCCCGCCTTCGGCAGTCCTCTTCGGCTCCGGGACTGGCTGCTCTGTTTTAGGCGGTGTTACAGCACTTTCATTCTCCGTAGCATTTGGAGGCTTCTCTGCTGGCGGGGTTTCCGCAGGAGGATTCTCTGCTGGCGTTTCTACTTGAGCCGGGGTCTTCCAGTCGGTCGCGTACAAGTCGTACACTACGCCCTTCACGCCAGCCTGATACATCGTGTGCATGACATCGGCCATCGCATTGACTGCGTTGTTCAGGTTCCTGCCGGCGCATGCGATAAACTGCGGGTCCTCAGGATCATAGTTCTCGTCCATCCACTCGGCGGTGCAGGAGCCGTCATTCTTGCCAATATAAGTGGCTTTCGCAACCTTCATGACTGCATCATACGGTGATATCATCTCCAACTGGTCGTCGAACTTTATGTAGCTGCCGTATGCATCCTCAAACTTCTGCGACTGATAGACAGTGGTCATGACAAGGACGTTCCCCTCATACCTCAGACCATTCTGCGGGTTTTCGAGTACCCGCGAGAACAGACCTGCGTCTGAGACATAAGAAAGTATCACGCCGGCAGACTTGGAGGCCATACTATTCACACCGTTCCTTAACTCATTGATAACCGACTCATATTTCTTCATGGACCTGTTTGCCAGCAAGTCGTCTGTCACAACGCCATTTGTGTCGAAGTAAACGCGCTGGGCAGACCTATCATTTATGCTCTCGTCGTAACCGCTGCTGTCCGGCAGCTCGGTGCCGTAGAACAGCGCAACATTGCTTATCCAAGCCCTTTCATCCTCTGGCAAGAAATTGAGCGCCAGTTGAGCGAGGTAGTCGTGAGTGCCATACATGCTGCTCTTCTGCCAGCTAGACACACTATTGGCAAATGTCGGGTTGCCAAACACAGACATACCGTTTCCCCAGGCAAGAACGCTGGGCAATAGCAGCATCACAGAAACCAATACAGTCAGTCCTATTGAAAGTTTCATTTCGCCCTCTCCAATATTAATTACTAGCTTTATTTAAATCAGCGATTGACTTGTCCGAATCTGTTAGCACCCTGCCCTCGAAAGCTGCGGTAGTCTCACCCTCCATTCTCTCCGTGTCCAGGACCCTCATCAGCCTCTCAATGAGCTCTTTTTCTCCCTTCATCTTAGACCTTCCGAGGTGTTCCTTTATTATGCGCTCCTCCAGATGCTCTATAGTATCCGTTGAGACTTTGACCTCTTCATACTCGCGCGAGCTGAGTGCATTGGTATTCCTCCTCACGACAATTGCTCCCTTCCCCAAGGCGGCTTCCGAGATCCTGCGGAAGTTTATGTCCGACGTTCTGCCGTCTTTGAGTGTCCCCGACACTTTTATCAGCAAAATGAAATCGTCGCCGTTTAAGGAACTAATTGCAGAGCCCAATTCAGACTCAACATCCGTCGCAGCCTTGTTCTCAGCATCTATCCTCACAACCTTGACATCGTGCTCTTTTAACTCGACGAACTTCGGCCTGCCGTTCTCAACGATGTAGAATCCCCCCGCCTTGAACCTCTCAAGTTCCTGGAAGTTGCACGGGAACAGCGGTCCAGGGAATACGATCTTGCCCTTGCCATAATCCTGCTCGCTGCGGTGATGTATGTGACCGCCAGCGTAATAATTGAATCCCTTTGGCAGGAGAGAAAGCGGCATCGCCTTGGCCTCCTTTAAGTAATCCGGCAGGTATTCTTGAATTCCCGAATGGAACAGGAATATCTTGTATCCGTCCGTTTCAATCGATTTGTCAAGATTCTTGTATAACTCTTCGTCGAGCGAACCTTTCTTGCCAAAGATGCCGGTTATCTTCGCGCCAGTCTTCCGGTCAGTAGTGAAAGTCAGTTTGAGCTTGTCGCCTGGAGTCTCGTCCGTAGCCACGTTCACTATCAGTTCTGCGTTCTCGAGGACCTTCAGTATCGTTTTCCCCGATGGCGAATAATCGTGAGAGCCCGATATTGTATAAACAGGAATGCCCGCTTTTTTCAAATCGTTCAGCCTTTTCGAAACGAAATCGAGTATGTCGAACGGGGGCATCGATGTATCAAAGAAGTCCCCGCTTACCAGTATGAAGTCAACCTTCTCGGCGACGCACTTGTCTAGAGCTTTCCCGAACGCATCCTTATTCATCTTCTCGAGTTCCGGATCCCGCCAGCCTCCTAGATGGAGGTCGGCCATGTGCGCGAATTTCATTTTCTCTTACGCTGTTTTTTAGTCACCAATGCCTTCCATACTATTCCAGATGGAATCTGTCTCCTATTTATCCTACCCCTCCACCTCTTGCCTTCCTCCTTCAGTAGCCGGAGCGTATGGCGTCTAATGCTACCATCGCCATATCTAATCTTGCCAGTACCCGCCACGGGATACATGAAGCCCTTCCTCTCGGCAGCCTGCCGCACTTTCCCCGCAACCTCCTTTATCTCAAATACCTTACTTCCACCCGAAGCCGCAACCCTTTCAAGGTTTCTTCTTATAATCTTATCTATAAGCTTTTTTTCTCCAGCGGTAAATTGCCCTCGTCCCAGCTCCCAAGCATCGCGCGCTCCACCCCAGCCTGGTCGCTTGAATCTCATTCCATGCGAGTTGAATTGCCGTTCCATCAAATCCATATGATACCTCACGGCGCCGTAGTTTATGCCATACCACCGCTCAAGCGGGCCTGGGTTGACTAGTTTGCCCTTAACTAGGTGCTGTAGCAGCAGTTTGTGGAGCGTAGGCTTGCCCCTTATGGGTGCTCTTTTAGTCACAAGGTGGTAGGAAGTATGGGGTAAAAGGCGGTATACAAACCTTCCATATCTGGCTGAAAAAGGCTCTTTGCCTTCTCCCTTGAGTTCGTGGGCAGCCAGTAAGATTTGTATTGGATTAGTATATGGATACCTTCCACGGACGGCAGGCACCAAAGCCGCGTACTTCAATATGTGTTTATTCTTTAGGGTATCTTGGACGTGCTGCTTCACTACTGGATTCGCCTTAGGCTTTCTAACTGTACGGTTCATCTTATCTTGAGAAATCTCCCCTCTTTTTGCCGGCCGAAGAGTCCATGCTCTCGCCGAGCTTCAGAAGGTCTCTGTATTGAAGACCTGCTTATCTACAGCAGAAAAGATTAAATACTTCTGCTGCTTGTTCTTCAGGTTGGTCACAAGGGCCTTGTACTTTGGGTAGTAGATAGTCTGTATGTCGACGGTTATCCTCTCCCCGATTGTCGTCTTCGCGTTCTGCAGTCGCTTGATTATGTCGGGCGTCAGGACCTTGTCGGTAAGGTTGGCTGCGCTGAAGTTAGTCCCGAGGACCTGCGTCCTTGCCATCTCCTTCTTCGGGTCGTATGGCACGCTGTCCTTCCCTTTGACGTAAGCCTCTATGTTGTTCTTCTGCACGCCGTTCATGTCGTAATACATGCCCTTCTCGGCCCGCTTCTTTATGGTCTCGGTCCCTGTCAGCTTTATCGAAGGCGCCGCGCCCCCGCCGAAGACCCCCCCGGTACCTACAGCTTTTGTGTCATAAGTCTTGCCGTCGAGGACCAGTTTGACAGTGTCCATATCAAGCGCCAGGTTGAAGTCTTTCATCACCTCGAACGTGCCTTCGTAGACCGCCCTTACCATGTGAATAGGCTCATAGACCTTTACGAGCGAATCGACCCTGATCTCGCTGGCCTGGGGTCCGCCGAACAAGCCTGAGAACGCCTTAGCCTTGAGGCCTTCCGTTTCCAGAGCTGCTTCAGCGCCTTTGAAGTCTACAGTCTCCCTGAGCGAGACTACGACGGGCGGTTTCCTTATTATGTCTTTCACGTCGATCACAGCTACGACTTTTGCCGGCTGTGCCGGAGCAGGCTGCGCCGTAACAGCAGGCTGTGGGGTGCCTGGTTGCATTATCACTTTCCCGGGAACCGGTGTGCCGCACTTCGCGCAGAAGTTGAAGCCCTCATCAATCTTGTTGCCGCATTTGTAGCAGTACATTTTTACCTCGGAGTTTGTTCGGAATATGCGTTTGTGGTGATATATTTAAGCTTTCCTTGGTAAAAAACCTATGAAGGTCTTTTTCGATCCCATCTTCCTCAAACACGACACTGGGATGCATCCGGAGAACGCCGAGAGGCTGAAACTCCTGCTGGAGATGCTGCACGGGAAATTCACAAAGCCGCGCAACGGTGAAGAGTTCCTGCCGCTCGCCCACACGCTGGAGTACATAACGGAGGTCCAGCGCATCTGCCACTCTGGTGGCGGCTATCTTGACCTGGACACGCCAGTCTCCCGCGACACATACAAAGCGGCTTGCTACGCGGTCGGCGCTGCCGTCGACGCTTCCGAGAGCAGCGGCTTCGCCCTCGTGAGGCCGCCTGGCCATCACGCTTTCCCGGGCCACGGCTCTGGCTTTTGCGTCTTCAACAACATGGCGATAGCCGCGCTGCGCCTCGCCGAGAATGGGAAAAAAGTCTTCATCTTGGACATAGACGTGCACCACGGCAACGGGACCGAGGAGATCGTCCTGAACAAGCCGAACATCAAATTCCTGTCACTGCACCAGAGCCCACTCTACCCTGGCAGTGGCCTTTCCCACAGGGGGAATAATGCCATAAACATACCCCTGCCCCCGGAGACTGGCGACAGGGAGTACACCCATGTCTTGGAAAAAAACGTGAAGCCTGAGATCGAGAGGTTCAAGCCGGACTTGATTGGCGTTTCTGTCGGTTTCGACGCTCATATACACGACCGCGGCTGGGTGTCGGGGAACGCGTTTAATCTGACTGAAAAGACATATGTTCACATCAAAGAGCTCCTTAAACCCTACGACAAGTTTTTTGTCCTTGAAGGCGGGTATAATCCAAGGAGCCTGATGGAGGGCGCCAAAGCGCTGATGGATTTGTAAAATGCCCTGGAGACTGGTTGACGGGAAGCGGAAAAGGATGCGGGTTTCAAGGCCTGGGAAAAGAGTTACGAATCTTCCTATCAATTTACCCCCTCAAAATCTTCTCAAGGACTCGCAGATAAAGAGTTTTCATGGCGAATCTGGGGTCAGTTTTGGCACTGGCGTTTGCTCAACTGTGATTGCGCAAGTCAGCGCCAGAAGAAAAGAACCTGTCACCGTCATATGGCATGCATATCCCCCCCATGTCCTCAATTTCCAATTCTATTTCCCATCGAAGTATGATCATAAGGCTCCAGGTGAAGACTGGAGGACTAGCAATATACAAAGAGAACAGCATGGAGAACTCCTAAGAAGACTCCGGAGTAATACTCTGCACTCGTTAGAAGCGACTCAAAGAATGCATCCCGAAAGTGTCGTAGATGCAATAGTCACGCACCTGAATGAAGAGCGGGGCAAGTGGGGAACGGGGAAGGTCTCCATCACGCTAATACCAGGGAATGTCGCGTTGAAAGCTTCCATGACTAAACAGGCTTTTCAGGAGCTACGGAGAATGTTCAGGGAGCAGAAAGAAAACGGCAGGGTAGATAATATCCATACCCATGGTATGTCTGTGAGCAAGGGCTCTGGCCACGTTATTGTCATGCAGAGCGGGAGAATACATCGATTAAAACTTACTAAAGAAACTAAGACGAAGACTTGACTCTGAATTAATAGTCTACACTGTCAAACTTCATTATGGCAAAAACGATCTTCATACCCTGCCGCTCGGAGGCGGACGTTGAGCTGGTGGAGGGCGCCAAACGCTCATGAACCTATAAAATGCCAAGAATATTAGTTGGCGGAAAGCTGAAAAGAACGCGGGTTTCAAGGCTTGGGAAAAGAGTTACGGATCTTCCCATAGATTTACCCACTCAAAATCGTCTCAGGCACTCGGAGATAAAGAGTTTTCATGGCGAATCTGGAGCCAGTATTAACACTGGCCTTTGCTCAACTGTGGTTGCGCAACTCAAAGCCAGACGCAAGGAACCTGTCACCGTTATATGGCATGTCCTTCCCTCACATGTCTCTGACCTCTCGTTATCTCTTCGCGGAGTACCTTGGAGAAAAATACGCGGACAGAGAGAACTACACGAAGGGCTCTTGAAGGACTTGCGGTCTGGCACCAAACACGAGCCTTTCGAGACTCGGAGGATACATCCGAAGGCAATCGTCAATGCGATAGTCACGTACTTAGACGAGGAACGAAACAGATTGGGGAAAGGGAAGGTTTCTGTCACACTCCTACCGGGACTCGCCGCCGCGTTGGACTCTTCTGCGAGTGCTCAGGCGTTGGAGGAACTCCAGAGAATGTTTGGGGATTACCAGAGAAACCGCAGGGTAGACAATATCCGGACTCGTGGCATGTCAAAGTCCGCGACTACTGTCGGTTCTTGCCATGTCCTTGTTACATCGGATGGGAGAATACACAGATTGCGGGTACTTGACAAGAGTTGGCTTTGAATTAATAGGTTATACTACCAAACTTTATAGTGACAAAAACGATCTTCATACCCTGCCGCTCGAAGGCGGACGTTGAGCTGGTGACTGATAATATTCTGGAGAAAGTTGATTGCAAGAAACTCGGTCTAGTCACGACTGCCCAGTTCGTCGATGACTTGGAAGAAATCAAGAAAAGACTGGAAAAAGCCGGCAAGACCGTCGTCATCTCGCCCGGCAGGCCGAATCCCGGACAGGTCCTTGGCTGCGATGTGCTTGCAGCAGAAGGAGCTGATTGTTACGTCTATATTGGGACTGGTCACTTCCATCCATTGCGAGTAGCCGTAGAGACGAAGAAACCAGTTTTTATCGCCTATCCGAGCGGAGGCATTGAGCGCGTCTCCGAGGGGGCGATAATGAAGCACGAGAAAATAAGGGCGGCAAGACTGCACAGGTTTAAGGAAGCTAAGACCGTTGGCATTCTGGTTTCGACAAAGCCCGGCCAAAATCGCATGATGCAGGCCCTTTCGCTGAAAAAGAAACTGGCAGGCAGGAAGGAAACGTTTATATTAGCAGCGAATGAAATTAAACCCGATTATCTACTAGGATATGATGTGGACGCATGGGTGAACACGGCCTGCCCGCGCATAAGCGAGGACAAGTTCGACAAGCCCATAGTTGACATTTCTGAGATTGAAAATGACTGAAAAAATCGTTATACCCGGTGATGTTGTTGAAACCGGGAAGAAGGCCGGGTCCGGCCTTTACATGGAAGGTGGCAAGGCGCATGCATCAATTGCCGGCGTCTTAAAAGAGGTAGGCGACGATGCTGTCGTCGAGTCAAGGAACCCTGTGGTTGAGATAAAGAAGGGCGACACCATCATAGCATCTGTCGAGTCCGTCAAGGAAAAGGTAGTCCTTGTCAAGATACTGAAGGTCGTAGGCAAGCAGAGGTCGCTCCCTACCGAGGACTACGGCGTCATCCGCGTCATGGACATAGCACCGCGCTACACGGAAAAAGCCAGCGACGAGTTCAAGATAGGTGACGTGATAAAGGCGGAGGTCCTGCAGGTCCTGCCGAACGACGTGATACTGACGACGAAGGGACCAAATCTCGGGGTGATAGAAGGATACTGCTCCTATGACAGGGGCATACTCCAGATGGAGGGCGAGAAACTGGTGTGCAGCATCTGTGGCAGGACTGAGAGGCGGAAGGCGTCCCGCGATTACCTGCTCACCAAAGGGGCTTAAGATGGATACGAAGATAGTTGAACACACAAAGGACACGTTGAAGTTCGAGGTATACGACTCAGACCACGCGCTGATGGGGCTTCTCATCAAGAAGCTGTCAGCGAGCAAGGGCGTTGATGTGGCGATATACTCAGTACCGCACCCGCTTTTCGACGGTTTCTTAGTAACTGTCAAGGGCAAGGATCCCGAGAAAGAGGTCAAAAAGGCCCTTTCAGAGCTGAAGGGCGATGCAGCCGAGATAAAGGCTGCGTTTAAGAAAGCCAAATAATTTTTTGCTCGTTTTTATCCAGTCCCTCGTTCTATTCCCCAAAATGCCAATCGGCGGTTTGAAGTGGAAGGAAGAGCTTGAGCAGGAGCTGGAACCCAAAGAGATAAAGAAGGTCAAGTCAGAGGTGCAGGTCCTTGGCATCGACGATGCGCCGTTTGACCGGAACGACAAGGAAGTGAAGATAGTAGCCGTCCTGACCCGCGGGGCGAAGATGCTGGACGGAGTTTTCCACTCCGTCATAAAAAAAGACGGTATCGATGCGACAGATCAGATAATCCATCTGGTCAGGAGCATCAAGCGCGAGAATGCGCGCGCGATAATCCTTGACGGGGTAACCTACGGCGGGTTCAACACGGTCGACATCCAAAGAATCTACAGGGAGACTGGCATACCCGTCATTGCCTCGATGGACAGGCGCCCGGACCACGCTGCAATAAACAAGGCATTGCGAAACCTGGACAACCAGGAGATAAGGAAAAAGATGATAGCAGCTGCGGGGTCAGTGCATGAGGTTAAGCTTGATGACGAAAGGACTGCGTACATGCAGATAGCCGGGATAAAGAAGAGCGACGCCGAGGAGCTGCTTAAACTCACAACCGTCAATGGCCTTGTGCCGGAACCTGTCAGGGCCGCGCACCTGATAGCGAAGGGCGCATATACTGAGTTGCCGAAGGAGGAAGAGGACGAAGACTGGTTGCACGTCAAGGCTTACAATTATGTCAGGGACAAGCGCAAGGAGATAAAGAGATTAAAAAACAGATGGTTCCCCGGGGTTGCAGGCGAAATCCTCAGCTTCTTGTTCGCGTTGCTGGTAGCATGGGTATTAATACAAGCACTCGGCTGGACATTGGGCGCAGCGAACCCGCTTGTTGTCATCGAGTCACAGTCTATGGAGCACGGCGACGATTGGGGGACGTGGTACTTGCAAAATGGCATGAATCCGAACAACTTCGGAGCGATGAACATCGGCGATATAATACTTGTCAAGGGCGACAATCCAAAGGACCTGCAGATAGGCGACGTTATTGTCTACACGAAATATGACGGGAACTCCATAGGCGGCGAGCCGGTGATACACAGGATCATCGGCATAGCAGAGATAAACGGCAACAATCTTACCGTCAGCGGGTTGGTCAAGATAGGATATGACAAGAACAATGTATCATATCTGGTAACGCCGTGCAATAGCGGGTCGGCGCAGTCTGCGTATTCCTTGGACGAGCTGAGGCAGGCCTACTCAACGGACATCATAAAGAAGATGTACCCGGGGATTGAAAAAAGTTTGGACAACTTTCGCGTCTTCATAACAAAGGGCGACAACAATCGGGCTGAAGACCAGTGCAAGTATGCCAAGATTTCGTTCCCCGTCCACGAACGACTGGTCCAGGGCAGGACAAAGTTCGATGTGCCTTATCTGGGTTATGTCAAGCTCGGCTTGGTCTGCACTATCCGATACGCGACTGGCAATGTCTGCGGCTGCAGGTGCTGGTGGGCGACGGATCACCCAGGTTGCTGCAAATGAGGTTTATATAATTTATTACTCTAATCTACATATGGCATCAAGACCACCTAAAAGGACCGCAGGGGGACCTAATCCACACATGTTTCATCCACTCCTAACCACCCATCTTGACAGAGCACATGAAACAGGAGGGCCAGTCGTGGATAGGGGATTTGTTGCAAGAAAACACGGCCCAGATACAGTAATAGTGCATAAGGATGGCTCCCCCGATACTTACTTGATCCTGAGACGGAAAGGCAGTAACTGGGTGCCCATAGAAGAGTAGGCCGTATCCAACCCCATGAAAAAAATACGGCTCACAACGGATGCAGTAATAATAAAGAACAAGAAACTACTTCTAATCAAAAGAAAATACGGGCCGTTTAAGGGCAAGTGGGCGCTACCTGGAGGTCATGTAGAATATGGCGAGAAGGTGGAAGACGCTACAGTCCGCGAGGCGTTTGAAGAGACCGGGCTCAAGGTCAAACCAGTCAAGCTGATAGGCGTCTACTCCGATCCAAAGCGTGATCCGCGAGGATATTCGGTCGGGGTTGCATACCTCTGCAAAATCGCTGGTGGGAAGGTTAGGGCTGGCGATGATGCGGCCGGGGTCAAGTGGTGGCCACTGGATGCCTTGCCGGAACTGGCATTCGACCATGGCAAGATGGTGAAAGACGCGAAAAGGACTATGGCGAGTTATTGACGAAAGCTTTTTATGCTCAATACCATTAAATTCCAGAAAGTTTGGGTGGAAAGATGCTAAAACTGACAATTGCGGACGCAAATTCGTGGAAGAGGAGCGTGGATGCAATAGCCGCGCTGATTGATGAGGGTACTTTTGAATTCACTGAGACGGGCATGACGTTAAAGGCAATGGACCCGTCGCAGATTGCCATGATCGACTTTGAGATACCAAAAAAGTCGTTCAAGACATACGATGTCGGTCAGAAGCAGAGCATCGGCATCGATTTCTCAGAACTTTCGCGAGTGATGCGAAGGGCGCATCCCGAGGATACAATCACACTTGAGCTAAAGGCCAATAAGCTAGAAATAACCTACGACGGCAAGACGAAGAGGAAGTTCCTCCTGCCGCTCATAGACGCGACAGCGCACCCGAACAAACCGAAGATCGAGTTTGACGCGAAGATAAAGCTGCCGGCAAATGACCTAAAGGAGCTGCTTGCGGATGTGGAGCTGGTCAGCAACTACGTTGTTTTCGAAGCTACCGAAAAAGAGGTTAACGTTTCATCAGAGAGCGAGAGCGGGAAGGCTGAGATAACCCTGTTAAAGGATGCAGTCCTCGAGCTGAAAGTGACAAAGCCCGCAAGGGCGATGTTCCCGCTGGAGTACCTGAAGAACATGACGAGGAACACGGACGTATCCACTGTCATCGAGATAAATCTCAAGAAGGACAACCCAATGAGGCTGGAGTACGTCATAGGCGACGGCAGGGTCATGTACTTCTTGGCTCCGAGGATAGAGCACGCATGAGCGCCCGGGTCCTAGCGGCACTTTTTTACCGCCTAGCTGCTGAATTCAACGGTAAAAAATGCAGTATTATCCATTTCTGAATAGCGAGAGGAACAGGCTCAAGTCGCTCGATCTCAAGCTGGAGCAGCTTTCGCAGAACCCGATATACTCCTCTGCCCTGCAGAACGCTGCGCTGGACATACTCGGCAAGGCCAAGGAGCCCGAGGACAGGGACTTCGCCATAGTAGAGTTCACGCTTTCCAAGATACTTCTCTCCATAATAGGCGATCCAGCCCTCAACGAGAGGTATGCGGACAGGAAGAGCTCCGACTTCAGGGATGCGCTAGAGAAGGAGAGCCTGACGTTCCTGATAAAGATCGCGCGCGAGGACCTTAGCATGCGGGTCAAGACCGAAGAGAGCCTGCGGCTGCATTTCATCGATTTCCTTAACTACAAGCCCGACTTCCTTAAACTCTCGCAGATGAACCTGATGCACGGCTACGTCCAGCTGACGAAGACCCAGTTTACGTGGGTTCTGAAAGGCGCGATAAAGTCGAGGATAATCGAGGCGATACCGAAGAACAAAGGCTTCCCGGAGAGCTTTGTCAAGATAGCGAACGGCATCAGGGGAAAAGCGGTTTCAGTGAAAAGCCACATATCACGGCCGAGGATCTCGAACCTGCGCGAGGACGCGCTCCCGCCTTGCATAAAAGGGATAATATCAGCTTTGGAAGCAGGCAAGGCGGGTCACAACGCGAACTTCGTCCTGGTGACATTCCTGCACGGACTTAATTTGGATGAGAAAGCGATACTCGAGGTCTTCAGACGTTCGCCGAAGTTTAAGGAGAAGATAACACTCTATCAGATAAAGTTCTCAAAGGAGCGCGGTTATACCTGTCCGGCATGTGACTCGATAAAAAGCTATGGGCTTTGCACTGGCAACTGTGCGAGAAACCATCCGGTCTCAAACTATTTTGCTAACATCGGCTGGCGCGGCGCTCCGCGCGCGCAGAAATGACAACAGAAAACGAGATATTGCAGACAAGGATATGGCTGAAGGGCCTCTTCCAGGATTATTACTCCAGATTAAACAAGCTCACGGTCCCCGAGGCAGTGCATCAGCGGGAATTCGGGTTCGGCTCTTTTGCGAAGAAGATTGCAGTGCGCCACCGTGGGTTTAAGGACGACAAGGAGCTGCTAGCATATGTCAAGAGAGAAGCGCCCGCCCACATAAACCACTCAACTGCGCGCTATGAGTTCCCTGCAGAAGAAGACATGAAAGACAAGAACCGCCTGGGGACGGACTTGATATTCGATATAGACATCGGCGATCTGAACCTCAAACATAACCATGAAGACGGCTGGGTCTGCGGGGAATGTTTTGCGGCATTAAAAGGCGAGGCACAGAAGCTCATGACATTCATGACCGATGATTTTGGGTTTGAGGCGAAGGAGCTTTCCGTTAATTTCTCCGGCTCTCGCGGTTATCATGTCAGAATAAAGCGGGACGATCTCCTAAGTTTGGGCGAAGGCTCGCGCAAGGAGATCTGCAGTTATCTGAGCCTTGACATAGACTTGGAAGAGCTTATATACGAGCGCGACGGTATGATATTCGGGCCGAAACCAGATCAGCACGGTTTAAGGGGCAGGGTGGCGAAGACAGTCATCGACAGCGTCTCAGGAATCAAGGGCGGCGCAAAGATAGTCGAACAAATAAAGAACGGGAACTGGGGCGCGTTCCCAAAGGGCTATGGGTTGAAACGGATAATGGACTATGCAAAGAACGCGGCCGTGAAGATACCCGTCGACTCGAAGGTTACGACTGACCTGACGCACATGATCCGGATGCCAGACACCCTTCACGGAGGCAGCTCCTTAATCGCCAAGACTGTGACAAACCTTGACGGCTTCGACCCTATGAAGGAGTGCTTTGTCTTCGGCAGTGAATCGGTTGACGTAAGCTTCATAAAGGCGACGCCAAAACTTATCGCCAAGGAACAGAAGTTCGGGCCGTTTAAGGAAGGCAAGTCAAGGCTGCCTATATATCTCGCTGCCTATCTCGGAGCGAAGGAGCGGTGCGTGATTGTGAAATGATCCGGGGCTACATATTTGACATGGATGGCGTCATATGGGACGGCGACAGGAGGATACCCTATGCCGCTGAAAAGATAAACGGGCTCATCGCAGTTGGAAAAAAGGTCGTGTTCCTGAGCAACAACTCGCTCAGGTCCAGGAACACATATGTGAAGAGATTAAAGGAGTTCGGCATAACCACAAAAAAAGAAGACGTTATTGTCTCATCCTATGCGGCCGGCCTCTACATAATGAAAAAGAACGGCTCTTCAAAAGTCTATGCCATGGGCACTGAAGATTTGAAGGAAGAACTGCGCGAGGCAGGGCACGATATTGTCGAAGAAGGCGCGGATTTTGTTATTGCAGGCCTCGACAAGGAACTGAACTACAAAAAGATGACAATCGCGCTTCAGAATTTGATGAATGGCGCAGAGCTGATAGCATGCGCGCCCGACGTCACTTATTTGGAGAACGGGAGAATAATGCCGGGTAGCGGGGCTTTCGTGAAAGCTCTTGAAGCATCTAGCGGCAAGATTGCGACTCTCGTGGGGAAGCCGAGCAAAATAATAATGGAGGTAGCAAAGGACTTGATGAGACTAAAACCAAGCGAATGCATAGCAGTTGGCGACAAGCTGAACACCGAGATACTGGCCGGGCTCCGAGAGGGTATGGCCACTGCCCTCGTACTGACAGGGGAAACAAAATTGGATGATGTCAGGAAGTCGGATATAAAACCTGATTACATACTCAAAGACTTAAGGGAGCTCCCTTAAGCTCAGTCAGCTTCATCTGTTTGGCCTTGAGCCCGCCCAATTCCGTCGGATAATCCTCGTTCAGGCAAGCCATGCACAGAGCGCCTTTTGGTATATTTATTGCTTCTACGAGATTCTCTATGGTGTTGTAAGCCAGTGAGTCGACCCCTATGAACTTTCTTATTTCCGCGATAGTCTTTTCGTTCGCTATGAACTGCTTGTACTGCTGCATGTCAACACCGTAGAAGCAAGGAGCTATGATTGGGGGGCACGATATCCTCAGGTGTATCTTCTTCGCACCAGCCTCCCTTATCATCCCAACTAGTTGCTTCATCGTAGTCCCCCTAACAATCGAGTCGTCCACGAGGATGATTTCTTTGCCCCTTATCTCCTCCTCTATCGGTATCACCTTTGTCCTGACAAGGCGATCGCGGGCCTCTTGGGATGGCATTATGAAGCTCCTGCCCGAGTATCTGTTTCTCAACAAGATCTCGGTGTAAGGAAGTTTGCTCTTCCTTGAATATCCTATGGCTGCAGCTACTCCAGAATACGGCACTGCGGAGATTATGTCTGCTTTGACAGGGAAATCCCTTGCGAGCAGTTCGCCTAGATTCTTTCTTGCCTTGTAGACTGATACCCCATTTATTATCGAGTCCGGCCTAGAGAAATAGACATACTCGAACATGCAGTGCGCGCGCCTGCCTATCTTCCCTATGCGCTCGCTCTTCATTCCATACTTATCGACCCTTATTATCTCACCCGGCTTCACATCGCGGACAAACTTCGAGGCGAGTGTTGAGAATGCGCAGTCTTCTGAAGCAAATGCATAGCCGTTGGGGAGTTCACACATCATCAATGGTCTAAAACCGAAGGGGTCGCGGACCGCGTATAATGCGTCGGGCGTTAGTATGAGCAGCGAATAAGAGCCGTCAAGATAGTTGGTCATGTTCTTTATAGCCTGCATGAAGTCCCGCTCCTTCACATACTCTACTGCAAGGATTTTGGATATTACCTCCGTGTCCGTGGATGTGCTGAAGGTTCGGCCCTTGGCAATCAAGTCGTTCCTCAACGTCCAGAAGTTCACAAGGTTTCCGTTATGCGCAAGCGCGAATTTCGTATCCGCGCCCCTTGTCAAAAACGGCTGGGCGTTCTGTAGCTTCGACTCGCCCGCAGTCGAGTAGCGGACATGCCCTATGCCGCTTGAGCCTTTCAGGTCTTGCATGTTCTCTTCCTCAAAGACCTTGCTCACCATCCCCATGCCCTTGACAACCTCAATGTCCCCCTCAGTGCACATGGCTATGCCGCAGGACTCCTGGCCACGATGCTGGAGTGCTGAAAGCCCGTAATATATGTGCTCAGAGCACTCGTTCTTAGAGAATATTCCAAATACTCCGCACTCCTCTCTTGCTTCTAAGGAATCTGCCATCCTAAGGGGATTTACTAGAGAGAATATAGCGCTTGTAAGTTTATAAACGGTTTTTTAACTATGAATCCTTAAATTCCTCCATGGTCAACAGCGACGTTAAGGGAGTGGTGCCAAAAGAAACGAAAGCGGCCTACGAGAAAATAAAGTACTGGATGAAGCTAGGCACCGAGTGGAGGAAGAACTGCATAAACATGATAGCCAGCGAGAGCGTTGTGAGCCCTGCCGTTAAAGCAGCACTTGTCAGCGACTTCGAGGGCAGATATGCCGAAGGTTGGCCCGGCAGTCGCTATTATCAGGGGACCTGGATGTTCGATGAGATAGAACTAATCGGCCAGGAACTCATCAAACGCCTCTTCGAGTGCGATATCGCTGACCTCTCGCCTGTTTCGGGTGTCGTCGCAAACCTTGCAGCCCTCATAGCGCTGGCGGATTACGGGGACACCATAATGAGCCTTTCGCTCGCCAACGGGGCGCACATAAGCCAGACAAACATATCGGCTGCGGGGATACTCGGGTTCAAGTCGGTCTATCTCCCATTCGATGTCGAGGAAATGAATATCGATGCAAAGAAGGCGCAGGAGGAGATCCTTAAGACAAAGCCGAAGCTCGTAATCGTCGCAGGTTCCATGTACCTTTTCCCGCACCCGGTCGCAGAACTGAGCGAGGCGTGCAAAAAAGTGGGCGCGCACATGATGTACGACGGCGCCCATGTGGCAGGATTGATAGCAGGCAAGGCGTTCCCGAATCCATTGAAACAGGGCTGCGACGTCGTGACATTCTCAAGCCACAAGACGTTCCCGGGTCCGCAGGGCGGGATGATATTGTATAACAATTCCTTAGACAAGGAAACTCGCAAGAGGCTGAAGATGGCGACGTTCCCCAAGCTTATGAGTAGCCATCACCTGCACCACGTCGTCGGCAAAGCCATAGCTGCTGCAGAGATGCTGGAGTTCGGCGAGGAATATGCCAAGCAGACAGTCAAGAACTCGAAGACCCTTGCTGCTGCGCTGTATGGAGAAGGTATCGAGGTTCTAGGAAAGAAGAACGGCTTCACAAAGAGCCATCAGGTCCTCATAGACGTGAGGAAGCAGGGCGGCGGCCAGTCCGTTGTGGAAAATATGGAGCGTGCAAACATAATCGCGAGCAAGCAGATGCTGCCGTGGGACAACAACTCAGAGAGCCCCTCGGGGATACGCTTGGGGACGCAGGAGCTCACGCGCATAGGCATGAAGGAAAGGGACATGGACAAGGTCGCAGACTTCATGAAGCGGATCGCAGTAGACAAAGAAGACCCGGAGAATGTCAAACTGGATGTGATACAGTTTAAGAAAAAGTTCAATAAGGTCCAGTACTGCTTTGAGTCAGGCGAGGCTTATGATTATTTGGGCAAATTCATGTAATTACTCCAAATGAACAAGAAGATATTCAAATGCAAAAAATGCGGAGTGCACATAGGCGAACATAACCAATATTTACATGAAGGCATGTGTGACAAATGCTTCTTTAAGGTTTATTTTCCTGATGACTAAACTCACTGACGCCGAAGGGAAGCTTGCGGTGCAGATCGCGCGCAAGGTAGTTGATACTTATGTCAAAGACGGCGACAGGTACGAACCCAAGAAACTCTCGAAGGTGTTTAAGGAAAAGCGTGGAGTGTTTGTCACACTTGAGAAATATCCGAGCAAAGACCTTCGCGGGTGCATAGGCTTCCCCGAGCCTGTCGCGCCTCTCATCGATGCGCTGATAGATTCTGCGATATCCGCAGCCAGCAGGGACCCTAGGTTCAACCCTGTCGGCGATACGGAACTGAAAAGACTGGTGGTCGAAGTCTCTGTTCTGACGCCCCCTGAAATAATAAAGGTAAAAGACCCGAAGGAATACCCCAAAAAGATAAGGGTAGGGCGTGACGGGCTGATAATGAGGCGCGGATACTGTTCTGGCTTGCTCTTGCCGCAGGTCCCTGTCGAGTGGGGCTGGGGCGAAGAGGAGTTCCTGTCACAGACCTGTTACAAGGCCGGGCTCCCGCCGGACGCGTGGATGGATCCCAAGACGGAGGTCTACTCCTTCCAGGGGCAGATATGGTCCGAGAAAGAGCCTAGAGGGGAGATTGTGAAGAAAGAGCTCAAATGAGCAGATGCGGATTCTCTTCTATTGCCCTCTTGTACTTATGATACAGTTCGCCCACCGATTTCGTATCTATCTTTTTCCCGAAGCACTCGTGCGGGACCAGTGCGCCGCTGAAAGTCTTTGGGACGTGTAAAAGTTCGTGTATCAGGGTCTTGTCCTGTTCATCTTTAGACATCCTGTCAAATTTCTCTGAGACTACTTCGATGATGTAATAGGCGTTCAGGTACAGCGCCTGCTGCCATATCCTCGGCAAGCCCCATATCCGCGCGATTGCGCGTGATTTTGATCCGAAGGACCTCATGCATATTATGTGCTTGTCGCTGACGTGGCCCAGATCCAGCGCTCGCACTATGACCTTTATCCTCTTGTCTATGTCAGGTGCTAGTTCAGTTTTCATCAAGGGATAGTTTAAGGCTGTTTGGATAAAAGTCTGGTTTTAACGCTATTCAACGACCTCTGACGGGTGTTTTTCCTAGCAGGCCTTTGCTTATCTTCACCGAACAGAACTCTCCGCACATCGAGCAGACATCGCTGTTCACGTGAGGACACTCTTCCCTGAATCTCCTTGCCGTCTCCGGGTCTATCGCAAGCCTGAACATTTTTTCCCAGTCGAGGTTCGCGCGTGCTTCGCTCATCTCATCATCCCACTTGTGCGCTCCTGGAAGGCCCTTCGCTATGTCTGCTGCATGAGCAGCTATCTTGCTCGTGACAGTCGCGATCTTTATGTCCTCAACATTCGGCAGGCCCAGGTGTTCCTTCGGGCTGACTGCGCAGAGATAATCTACGCCGTAATAAGCCGCAAGCGTCCCGCCTATCGCAGAGGTTATGTGGTCATAACCGGGTGCTACATCAGTGACAAGCGGCCCCAGGACATAGAACGGTGCTCCGTCGCAGAGTCTCTTCTCTTCTTTGACATTGAACTCGATCTGGTTCAATGGAACATGACCCGGCCCTTCAATTATCACCTGCACCCCGGCTGCCCGCGCCCTTTTAGTCAGCTCACCCAGTACCTTCAGCTCGTGGAATTGCGCAGCGTCCGAAGCGTCCCTAAGGCAGCCCGGTCTTAAACCGTCGCCGAGACTGATAGTCACATCATACTCCTTCAGTATATCCAGAACAGAATCGAAGTTTTCATACAGCGGGTTCTCCTTATTGTTATCGTCCATCCACTTGACCAGCAGCGCGCCGCCCCTGCTGACCACGCCTATCAGGCGCTTCTTTATCAGCGGTATGGAATCTTTTGTCACCCCAGCATGCAATGTGACAAAATCAACACCATCCTTGCAGTGCTTCTCGATGACATTTAACATCGTCTCGGCGTCTGTTTTTGGGTGCTCCTCGAGCTTAAACGCCTGGTAGACTGGCACCGTCCCTAGCGGGACCGGGCACTCCCTTACCAAAGCCCGCCTAGTCCTGTCGATATCCGAACCCGTGCTCAGGTCCATGACGGTGTCAGCGCCGTATTTAACCGCTATGCGCATCTTTTCCAGCTCTTCTTTGAGGTCGGACTTGACTGGACTAGTGCCCAGATTGACGTTTATCTTGGTCCTTAAACCCTCGCCTATCCCGAGCGGCTTGATGTCTCTGTGAGCGTTCTTGACTATGACGACCCTCCCGGACTTGACCGATGCATCGAGCTTTCTCGGATCGACCCCCTCGTCTTTCGCTACGGACCTTATCAAATCGGCATTAACCATGACAGGTTATTTTTATAATCTGTGAATAAAACCAAAAGTTGAGGAAAAACAGCTATATTATAGCAAAAAGCATGTTTCCTTGAGCAATAAAAACCGTTAAGTTTTTATAACCTTAATATCAAATATACTCACGGGTTGGGCTTGGGAGTCTGGCAACAGCTCCCCTCTATTTCTCTTAATCTTCTTGACTTAGGCCTTACTCTATCGTTTTTTATACCCCTTCTGTAATTATCCTATGCTCATAATCGCCTACATACCCTGTGGCTCTGAAGCCGAGGCCGCTAAGATTGCAGAGACTCTTATCAGAGGTAAACTCATAGCATGCGCTAACATAATCAAGAGCAGGTCCGTCTATGAATGGAACGGAAAGCTGGAAAAGACTGACGAGTGGATAATCCTGGCCAAGACCCTGCCGGAGGTATTCGAGAAGCTCAAGAAGAGGGTTGAAGAGTTGCATTCATCCAATCCGCCGTGCATACTCGCGATACCTGTGACAGACGCCAATGAGGATTACCTTAGATGGGTTGAGGATTCAGTATACAAATCATAAAATGTTACGCATTAAAGGGGGGCCGCATAGAGGGGGGTGGGCAGTATGCCCTCATTGTCAAAAAAAGAATGAGATACCTGTAGGCGGGACAAGTGCCGGAAATAAGGTTATGGTGCGATGCAGGAAATGTAGCGGTTTCTTTGACCATATTATATTACCTAACAGACCGCCCAGATGAACCAAACACAATTGATAGAATACCTCACCAAGACCAATTATATAAAAAGTGTTGCTGTCAGGAAGGCGTTCGAAAGGGTCAGGCGTGAGGATTTCCTGCCCCCCGAGCAGAAAGGCATGGCCTATTATGACACTCCGCTTTCAATACTGGCCGGCCAGACGATATCTGCCCCCTCGATGATCGCCATTATGTTAGAAGAGTCGAAACTAAAACAGGGATTGAAGGTTCTTGAAATCGGCGCTGGTTCCGGTTATAATGCTGCCCTATTGGCAGAGATTGTCGGGCAAGAGAATGTTGTGACGGTTGAAAGGCTCTTGGATCTGGTAACCTTTGCGAGCATGAACCTGGAGAAGAGCGGATACGCCAAGGTCAAGGTAGTCGAGGGCGATGGCAGCCTCGGTTATGAAAAGGAGGCGCCGTATGACCGGATAATAGTCACTGCAGCGTCGCCTAGGATATCCCAGTTCTGGATCGATCAGTTAAAGCCTAATGGCCTCATAATAGCACCGGTCGGCGGGCGTCACTTCTCCCAGGACCTCATAGTCGCGCGCAAGAACCGTGATGGTGAGGTAACTGAAACGTACAAGGGTGGATGCATATTCGTCCCCCTTATTGGCAGAGAGGGTTTCCAAGACTATTGATTGAACGCACCAGAAAGCAATAGGAACAGCAGGAGTATCACCATAAACCCGCCGAGTTCTAGGAACATCTGCCGCCAGTTGACTTTCCTTAAAAGCTCGCGTAGTTGCATGGTACTATAGAAAACGAAAGCAGAAATATCAGCCTATCCTGAATATCCTCCTGAATTCCTTAAACCCTGGAACATTGAGTTCGACAAGATAATCTCCGCGCGCTACATTGAAAGAGACCGTCCCATTATGTGTAGTGTAACTGGCACCGTTGACTCTGACAGTGATGCTAACTGGCGTGTTATTCAAATAAAACGAGACACTGAAGGGCGCGCTTAAATCCGTGATCACCTTTGGCGAATAATCATATGAAATCTCTTTCTCAATTTTGGGTTTTGAACTCAATTCTCCAGCAGAGATACTTGTGTTATTGAGCAATAGCAAATCAGCCTTGTGCTCCTCGCACATTGCGACGAGGTTCTGAGGGGCCAGATAATTAGCGTACTCTATGCCACAATCCTCCGCATATTTTTTCCAATAAGGCTCCGACGATCTCAATATCACCCTGTCGCGTTGGCCCTTCTGATCATTCTTTGGGCATATCTCATCGAAGTTCACGAATTCCGGGTAACCTGACGGGAATTCGTTTGTGTACTGGAAGCCCAGGACATCCCCGTCCTTCGCGCAATAGTGTCCGTCAAACGATGGCGTCGTGTAATCGCGGTTCCAGCAGCTGCCTGCAGTGAAACCTACGGGACTGTGCGTGGTCCAGTCGTTGTCCCGATCCATTGCCAGACTAAAAGCCCAATAGTAGTTCCAGTCTGAGCACCCAGCGCCTGAGGGGTCAGAGCCCACGTCATTTATCCTGCAGAGCGCGCGGCCCCACTGCCCGTCATCGGACCACTCAGAGTCAAGGGAAGTCTTTTTGAAGATCTGATAAGCGTTTGCGCCATCAGAGATACTCACACATTTAGTGTAAACAGTCCCGTTCGGGAATTCCACCAGCAGGCCGACGTTCGCGCTTGCGAGGCCTGAGAAAACAAGTGCAAAGAGCGCAACAGATATGCAATATTTCATCAATACCACCCTGTTGGATATTATATCCAACGACAATGATTTAGAGGGTCTGACATAAAAACCTTTTCGTTTTACTCAAACAATGTCGAAGCTGCAACCCAGGCAGCCTCCTCGGCAGCTTGCGGTGTCTCTTCGCTGCCGATTATCAGCGCATCGCCCTCTTCCGGGTCAAGCAACCTGCGTATCTTGCTGGCATCCTGCGGATATTGCTTATCAATGTCAACCCCCTTTTCGAAGCCTGGCATTATGAACTTGCCTTTCTTGACGACAATAGTGGTTGCGCCGTTTCTCCCTATCTGAATAGCAGCATCCCTCTGTTCCATTCCAGAGTGCACCTTTTCACCGCAACCCTTCACGAGCACGACGCAGTTGCTAGGCTTTCCTGTCATGTCCATATAAGCGGCTTTCTCTATGTGCATCAGCTGCCTCATCTTCTGGAAGACCTTGTTGCCGTCTTCGCTGAGGGTCCTGCCAGGGCGCGCGGACCTAACAAGCCCGTATTCTTCTAGCCTTTGGAGTATCGTCCTTAAACTGCCTTCGCCGAGATTCGTCTTCTCGACAAGCATCTTGCGCCCCATAGGCTGGTTGTTCGCTATATTCCAGAATACCCAGTTTATGTGCGCCTCTTTGAACTTTGGCGGTGCTCCAGGTGTAGACATTTTAAAATTGAATTTCTATTAGCTTAGAAAAGAAGAAAAAGGATAAAAAACAATTATTTCTCAACTTGCTTAGACAGTCGATTTTCTCGGAGAAGTCTTGCTCTTTCGGCGGTTTCCCTAGCCTTTTTAGCTTCTTCAGTTCTAATTTCCTCAATCGCTTCCCTTTGCAAGTTTTTGAGTACTTCCAGCTCCTCTTCGCTTTCATCTAACCTTACCTTCAGGGATTTGAATCTCTTTGGAGGAACAGTATCCATAGTCCGTTCCAACTGAGTCTTCATACCCTCATGGGTCTTGATCCGCGCAGTTATCTCATTGTACTTGGCCAACGGTGCGCTTATACCAGGTATACGCATACTGGAAATCGATTTGGTTACCCTTTCTCTAACTACCTGGTTTCTATCATACCACCCTCGTTCAGCTTCTTCCTTCGTCATGCCCAAAATCCTTTCATATGTACGAACACTACGAGGTCTTCTCCGTTCTATACTCCAGTACCGCGCAGTCTTATAATCTATCCTTCTCTCTTTTGCCGCCTGCATTATCGGCATCTCCGGGTGATTCTTTATAAACTCTCTGAATTCATAATAATCTGCAGGTGCATATTCCCGTACTCTCTCAGGTGGGTTCTCAAGCCATTTAAGAAGTTTTTCATTCTTTGCCGGCACCCTAAAACCTATCCTATCCGTAAATACCCTGAGGTTCCTGACCCCTTTTATATTCAGTACTTGGCTCCCATGCGGTCCAGCGTTTATGTTCGATAAGACGCCCCTTTTTGCTAGCATCATCTGCACCTGTTTGAGTAGCGTCTTATACCTCTCAGCATCCTTTGGCATTGATATGTGCATCTCAACAATATCTCCCTCTTTCTTATGCCGAGTTTTAGATATCACCGAGCTGTTACCGTCAAAAAGAGCCTGCAGGGCGCGGTCCTCCTGCTGTCGCGTGAGCGAATCAAGATTCAGTCGCCTTTCCCCCGATTTACCTATTATAGCGCTTATTATTCTATTAGTAAACTCTCGCCCGATTCCGAAGCTGTAAAAAGGTTCGCCTGTGGGGCCATAGCGCTTTAGATGCACTCTTCTGAGTTGTACATTCCCCCCAGATACTACATTATATGCCTTTAAAGCCTCATCTACGAAATACTTGTTTCGTAAACGTACCATACACTCCCCGCGGCTGCCAAGTCTTCCATGGGCTAGGACTGCGCCAAGAAGAGTACCCCACTCTGGGTTTGTGTTATTAAATACACCTCTTGCAGGTCTGGGCGCATTCATAAGCCCCTGATTACGCCCATATACCCAGTTACCTAGAGCCGATGGTGAGACTCCAGCTTTCTGTGCCGATTCTGTAAGTGACAATCCTGTTCTTAAGTGGTCTCGGGCGCGTTTCATACGTCGCAAAACCTCTATCGCCTCTTCGTACTTTTTGCCATACGTGCTTTCAGAAAAGTTCTTCAAAGACCTCAAAGTCTTTAAGCGTGACCGAAACAGCGGGCTCCTTAGGTTCTTTGTAAGCATGTCTGCATACTCTGTGGGTCTTAGTCCCTTTCCCATAACCATGTAAGAATAACGGGTAAAAAAGTAAAAATAGAAAATATGGGGCTTTGCAGCCCCTTCGCACTCAGAGGACCTCCAGGTACCTGTTTATCTCCCAGTCGGTCACTGCGATCCGGTACTCGTCCCACTCCACAGTCTTGTTCCTGATGAACTGCTCGTAGGCGTGGCTGCCGAGGGTCTCCTTGACGATCTTGCTCTTCTTCATCTCATCAAGGGCCTCCCCTAACGAACCCGGCAGGGTCTTGATGTAGTGCTTCTCGAGCTTTGCATCGTCGAATTCATAAACGTCCTCGTTCACTGGTTCTGGCAGCTTGAGTTTCCTCTTCACGCCGTCTAGTCCTGCGCTTAGCATCACCGCGAAAGCCAGATATGGGTTGCACGACGGGTCCGGGCATCTTAGCTCTGCCCTCGTAGCTTTCTCCCTTCCCGGCGAGTATCTCGGCACTCTTATCAGCGCACTCCTGTTCTTTTGACCCCAGCAGATGTAGACAGGCGCTTCGTATCCCGGGACAAGCCTCTTGTACGAGTTAACTGTCGGGGCGAGAACTGCCGACATCTCCCTGACATGCTCCAGTTGTCCGGCTATGAACCCCTTCGCGACTGCCGAGAGTTTGTATGAGTCTTCCGCGTCGAAGAACGTGTTGTTGCCCTTCTTGTCAAACAAACTCTGGTGGACGTGCATGCCGCTTCCGTTTATTCCGAATATGGGTTTCGGCATGAAGCTGGCGTGCAGGCCGTGCATGTTCGCTATTGCCTTGAAGGCGTATTTCAATGTTATGGCATTATCTGCTGTCCTTAGAGCGCCGCCGTATTTGAAGTCTATCTCGTGCTGGCCTTCTGCGACCTCGTGGTGGCTCATCTCGACCTGTATACCGAGCCTTTCAAGGGCGAGTATCATATCCCTCCTCACGCCATATCCCTGGTCCATTGTGAGGTCAAAGTAGCCCCCGTTGTCATGCGGCATCGCCTTTATCGTCCCGTCGTCGGACTTGAACAGGAAGAACTCGAGCTCAGGGCCCGTGTTGTAATAATAACCGGCTTCCTCAGCTTCTTTCATCACTCTCTTCAGTATGTATCTCGGATCGCCTTCGAAGGGCTTCCCGTCTGACGTATAAACGTCGCACATCATCCTCGCAGTGCTGCCCGATTCGATGATCTTCCAGGGTACCACTGCATATGATGTCGGGTCCGGCATCAAATACATGTCGCTCTCGCAGATCCTGGTGAAACCCTCGATAGAAGACCCGTCGAACCATGTCCCCTTCTCCAAAGACTCCCCCAAGAACTCCACCGGTATCGTCACGCTCTTTATGCTGCCGAACAAGTCCGTGAATTGCAGGTCAACGAACTTCACCCCGTCTTTCTTGGACTTCTCGAGAACAGCCTCCTTTTCCCTGTTTATGGTTTCCATTTTGAATAAATATACAATTTTATGTTAATTTATTATCCAAGTCTTTAAAAACCTTTAGTTTTTATAGGAAAATGTTTAAAATACACACATAAAACTTAAAAGGAGTGGCAAATTTGGGAAATTTGGCCTATTCATCGGCATTTTCACATTTGCGGGAGTGGCGATGGCAGACCCGGATTGCTTTTTCTAAGTCTATGAGGAAAGATAAACATGGAAAAGGTTGACGACCTCGACTTGAAGATCATTAAGGAGCTCCAGAGGGATGGGAGAGCAAGCTTTAGGGACATCGCTGACAGCATAAAGGCCTCTGAGGGGACAGTCTACAACCGAGTGAACAAACTCCTGGAGGGGAAGATTATAAGGAAGTTCATCCCGGACATTGACTATTCCAAGCTGGGTTATGACATCACAGTGCTCGTCGGCCTCATAACTGAGGGCGGGAAGCTCCCTGAGATCGAGCGGAGGATAACTGAGTCCCCGAACGTGAACGCAGTGTATGACGTTACTGGTGAGTATGATGCAATCATAGTAGCTCAGTTCAAAAACCGCGAGGAGCTGAATGACTTTGTCAAGAGCCTGCTGGCAATCAGCGGTGTCAAGAGAACGAACACCATGCTTGTCTTGAACACAATGAAAGAGCAGCATGGGATATGGCTTTAGTTTTTGTTTCTTGTCTGCAAAATTAGCGCAATGATTGACGCGTATTCTCTCCTTAAGACTGTCAGAGAAAAGAAGCCTCTTGTCCACCACCTGACCAACTGGGTGACAATCTATGACTGTGCCAATGTTACGAGGACCATCGGGGCCCTGCCGGTCATGGCGCACGCACCAGAAGAGGTCGCACAGATGGCAGGGATCGCTTCTGCGTTGGTCCTGAACATAGGGACCCTGACAAAGGACCTTGTCGATTCCATGCTTATTGCTGGAGAGACTGCCAATCGAAAAGGCATACCAATAATCCTCGACGCTGTTGGTGCCGGCGCGACGGACTTAAGGACTAACGAGGCCAGACGGCTATTGAAAGAACTGAAAATCAGCATAATCAAGGGTAATGCGGGCGAGATTGCTGCTATCGCGGGGGTAAAAGCTGAAGTAAAGGGCGTTGAGTCGATAAGGGTCAGCGGCGACCCGGAGAAGATTGCCGCTTCGCTTGCGAAATCAAAGGGGCTAGTTGTAGTGATAACCGGGAAGGTCGATATTATCTCTGACAGCAAGACGACTTACAAAGTCTACAATGGCCATGAGATGATGGGCAAGATAGTAGGGACTGGCTGCATGGCCGCCTCTGTGATAGGGGCATTTGCTGCAGTCGAGAGGGATTACGCCAAAGCTGCTGCTGCTGCGCTTGCTTGTTTTGACATAGCGGGCGAGATAGCCGCCCAAAACGCGAAGGGCCCTGGGACGTTTAAGGAAGCCTTTTTCGATGCTTTGTACAACCTGAACGAGAAACAGGTCAAAGAAAGGATACAAGTACAATGAACTTCAACGGGTTCTATTCCATCACTGACAGCACTTTGACGAAGAAAGGAATCATCGAAGACGTCGAAGCTGCAATAAAAGGCGGAGCCACTATTGTTCAATACCGGGAAAAGAACCTAGACACTGGTCTTATGATTGAAGAGGCGTTGAAAATCAAGAAGATCTGTGAGGGCAGGGCGACCATTATAATAAATGATCGGGTTGATGTTGCGCTAGCTGTCGATGCCGGCGGCGTCCACCTCGGGCAGACCGATATGCCCTACGCGGCTGCGCGCAGATTGCTTGGTGACAAGATAATCGGGGTTACCATCCACAACCTGAAAGAAGCAAAAGAGGCCGAAGCGATGGGTGCTGATTACATGGCCCTGAGCCCGATCTTCAGCACTAAGACAAAATCCGATGCGGGTCCTGCAGCTGGTCTGAAGGTCCTTAAGGAAGTCAGCGAGAGCGCCAGCATACCTGTCGTTGCAATTGGCGGGATAACGCTGGAGAATGCGCGCGATGTCATGAAGGCGGGAGCGACGACTTTATGTGCGATATCCGCTACTGCGGGTGAAGATGTCGAGAAAAAAGTAAAAGAATTTACGAAAATAATAAAAAGCAGGCTGCAATAATGCAGCCGCTATTTTTCCTTAAACATTTACTGTCTTTGGGCATTCGCCCTCGGTCCAGTACGCTACTTTGTCTTCAGCACATGCCATGCATGGGTTTGAATATGTCTGCGCGCATGGGTATGCAAAGCACAATATGCTCTGGTTGAACCACCCACAGACTGGTCGGTATTCCATCGTGCAGATCTCGGCGCCTCTTTGCTCAGGAGTGCAGTAGTGCTTTTCCGGAACTACTTCCGTGAAAGTTTGCCCATCAGGGGTTCTGCATTGGCGTGGGTAGCTCTCCATTATCGGATAGCCAGCGTTGGCGCATTCTTCAAAGTTTGTTATCTCAGCAGGCTCACATCCACAGCCATAACTGTCTTTGAAGGCTTGTGTACCTTGTATGCACAAGAAGTTTATAACACAGTTGCCTTTCTTCAAATAAGTCTTTGTCACACCACTTTCAGATGTACAGTTGGTCCCATTGCTCCTGAAGAACTCCCACTCCTCACATGCGACATTTTCAGCGATATTACAATATCCTGCTTGTGCGCCCCTTACGCCTCCAGAATCTTCAACTATTATAAGTGTGCTACCCTGTTCTTCGCAATACACAGAAGCAGGGTTCGGCATGCCAGTCGCATTCGGGCATGGCGCAAACTCGCAGTTAGGGCCGGTCCTGCCTACCGCAGTCCCATCAGGGCATATCTTTGCCTCCATTGTACAAGCCTTTTGGCCGCCCGGTGAAGAAACAAGCAAAACAGCCGCAGCCGCAATAACAAGCACGATTGCTACCATGGCAATCATCTTGGTGTTCATTTTTTTTGTATTTTTGGTTGAACGATCCTCAAGTCCTTTGGTCTTATCTTGTGGGGGTAAAGTATTTCAGGAATCTTAATTTTCCTTGGCAGCGTTACGGGTGCATCTTTTTTCCTAAGCCAGTATAATGGGTATTCCTTATAGTATTTTTCAAACATTTCTAAAGTAATGGCCGTTGCCCAGTATTTTCTTGCCATCTCCTTTGTCCATCCAACTAATTGCGCTCGGTTTTTTAGCTCCTTATGGTGTTTTCTTAGCCATGTATGACGGGCGTCGACATTTATAACATCCCTGAAAATTCCTGCGTCTGCGACAAGGGCTTGCTTTCCAACCTTTGTTTTAATTATTTCAGCTGCCACCTCTGTATGCGCAAGTTTTGGCCAAAAGAAAATGGAGCTATTTTGACTTGGATGAATTGATTTAGGCTTTTCTCTATCAAATATTTTCCTGAACATTTTCTCGTCTTTTGGCCGTACTCGAGGAGCGCGTGGAAGCAGCCCTTTTTTTAAGATCTTTCTTATTATTTGTTTCGCATTAGGATTACGGACATTAGAATAAACAACGTGATACACAGTACTTTTTCTTCTTTGCAGTTTGCTCATTTTTAATTAGCTATCTTTTTCAGGAACGATAATAAAGCCTTTACTGGAACGGTTTGGGACTATCTCTTCATCCTCCTAATAAACCTCCTTCTCCCTTTTTCGGCGCGGTATTTTAACCTTACAAGCTCATCCCTTACCCGCTCATGTGTAGAAAGTTTGTAGGTTTCTACGGCCTCTTTGTAAGGCACCATCCGTTTCACTGCCGGGACATGCCCAGCGCCGACTAATATGAATCTCGGATTCGTTCCTTCCAATCGTTTCTTCCAGTATTTCTCATTTATAGGCATGATTACGAACCTAGCTAACCGTTTGGCTTTTTTGGACGCGTTTTTATCGGACCGGACATTCTTAGCCTTCATACCCCTCTCATAATGGGCATCAGACTCAAGATGGAGCAACTTAACGCCCTTTGAGCTAAGGAATTTTTCAAGCGAAGCAAAAAATATCGTTTCACCCTTCAGCGCTCTAATATCTGAAGATTTGCGAATATTGGGTAGTTTCAATCCCTGCGCTTCCGCGGATTCCGCGAGCTTGATTGCTTCATCCAGCTCGCTTAGATGGCTCTTTAGATTGTCGCTAGTATTGAGCCACTGAAACATCTTTGCCCTCATCGGCGTCAGCTCGATTGCAACGGTGTCGCCTTCCTTAAGGCGGCGTTCCCTCAGCGCTGCTATTATCTTACAGGCGTTCTCTTCTCCGAAGTGCTGAAAGCCTATTATTACAGGGCCACTCTTCTCCATGCTATTATTGTCACGAATAACTGAAAAACCCCCTATTTAACTAATTTAATAGTAATTATCAAATAATTAAAACGATGGCTCAGATAGTGGATGAGACTTTTGAGGCGCTCTTCGCGCTCACCGACATAAGGCAGTTGCTCAGGGACACGAAGCCGACGTACAAACTGACACCTGAGCAGAAGAAGCTGCTTGAAGCCAAGATAGCGCGCGCGAGGAAGGCATTGGATGTAATCGAGAAGGAGTTCAAATAGGATGCAGCCGATATGCGACATTGAGGTCAGGACCAGGGAAGAGGAGTCGATAAACATACAGCCTATACAGGCAGCCGGCAGGCTGACCGCTGATGCGATGAAAGCCCTGATTGCATATGGCGATGGCTATTCTACCTGCGATCTGTGCCTTAAACCTTTCCGCCTTGACTACATCAACAAGCCGCCGATAGCCGACTTCTACAAAGACCTGGCGAAGTTTGTGAACATGGACGTCGCCCGAGTTATGCCAGGCGCACGCAGGGCCTTCCAGGCAGTTGCCTTAGGGCTTTTGGACAAGGGCGACACGGTCCTCATAGGTTCCCTAAGCCACTACTCGCTCGCACTCGCGATAGAAGGAGCAAGAGCGCAGTGGAAAGAGATACCAGTCAACGAGAAGAACATAATAACTGCTGAAGCGGCTGCCAAAAAAATCGAGAGCGTGAAAAAGGAGACTGGGAAGCTGCCAAAACTCGTCGCAATCGAACATTTCGATTACCAGATGGGCAACGAGCACGAGATACAGGGTGTAATCAAGGTCGCCCATGAGCATGGGATACCTGTATTGTACAATGGCGCTTACACAGTCGGCGTCATGCCAGTGGACGGAAAGAAGCTCGGTGCGGATTTTATAGTCGGCTCCGGCCACAAGTCCATGGCATCGCCAGCACCTACTGGAGTTTTAGCGACTACTAATGAATGGGCAGCGAAGGTATTGAACACGACTGCCGCCACTGGCGACGTGACTGGGAGAAAATTCGGTATTAAGGAAGTCCAGTTGCTCGGTTGCACTGTCATGGGCGCGCCGCTGATAGCGATGATGGCATCGTTCCCTCATGTCAAGGAAAGGGTCAAGCACTGGGACGAAGAAGTGAAAAAATCAAACTACTTCATCAACGAGCTGCTGAAGATTGAGGATACCAAATGCCTCAGCGAACTTCCGAGGAAGCACACCCTCTCAAAGGTCCACACCGGCGGCTTTGACAAGATAGCACAGACTCATAAGAGGAGGGGCTTCTTCCTAACCAACGAACTGTCGGACAGGCATATAACTGGCCCGTTCCCAGGTGCTACCCGCGACTGGAAGCTGAACGTGTACGGATTGACCTGGAACCAGATTAAGTACACGGCCGATGCGTTCAAGGAAATAGCCGAAAAGAACGGGCTTAAGGTCACTTAACCTGAAACACACGTGTTGTTCACACACGTGAGGTTCATGCGACCCGGCCCGTTGGGATCTATCCACACGCAGTAGTCAGGGCATTGCCTGGATGAGTCGACAATGTTCCTGTTGCCGTAGGCGCAATCGTTGGTGAGCTTGTTCGTGCCGCAGACACAATCCGAATCGGCCTCGCAATAATCGTCGGCGACCACCTTGAAAGCCAGAGACTTTGCCTCTGCGCCGTCCAGGTAAAGCTTTAGGGTATAAATGCCGGCAGTCTGCGGGGACGCCAGACAGCAGGCATTGAATCCGCCTGGCCCCGAGAACTGCATCCCCGGCCACCCTATCGGGACTTCGGTCCCATCGGAATCAAATAACTTGCCGGTTAGTGTCGCACCTGCAGAAACATCCGCCTGCCCGGTGATGCCTATCTGGTCCCACTTGCCGAAGACTGTCTTTTCCGTGCCCCTTACGCCGGGACGCAGTTGGGTGCCCAATGCCAAGTACGCTGTAATCCCTCCTGTCGAACCGCCTGTTTGGCCGGTTGAACCGCTTCCGCCGGGCGGCTGCCCTCCCGAAGGCCCGCTAGAGCTTTTGCCCAAACCGCTGAAAATGTAACCGACTAATATTGCAATAACCAAGGCTAAGACGACTACTATGACCAGAAGAATCTTTTGTTGCATTTTGCCCACCTTTTTCAATATTTATCTGACGGTTAATATAAACCTTTCTAGAATAGATACCCTGTAGTGTGTTCCGCGTTGCCCACCGCTTTACCCAGTTCCTTAAGCGTCGTCTTCCTGCCGGTTTTCTTGTCGACGAACTCGAAGGCGGAGATGCGCGCAGGATACTCATTATATACGAGCTTGTTCGGTATCACACCCCCGCTCTTCTTCTTGAAGGTCCAAGAAGAGTGGGAATACGTGCTGACGGTGAAACGGGCCCTTGCATCCTTTGTCTCGCCGGAAATGTTGAATTCGGGCGCCTTGCCGCCTGTTTTTTTGACTTTGATGTCCTTTATCTCATGCACTTCCTTGCCGTCGAAGAATACTATCTGCTTCTTTATTGCTTTCCTGAGCACCATCTGGTTGGTGTATGTGAGGGCCGCGCCGTTCTCGAAGTGGAAGATGCCCCAGTACCAGGGGACTGCTGGCGCGGTCACGAAGACGCGCTGGAAATAGGCAGTTCCGGTTATCGGTTTTCCGTCTACGACTCCCTTTAGATGCAGGCGGTTCATCCTAGTCATACCGTATCCCTTGTTGCCTATGAACTTGTTTGCGTGATAGTTCGGTCTAAGGAAGTCGTGCTCGCCCTCTATCTCTGTTACAAAATCGAACCTCTCGCCTATTCGGACCCTGCTGACAAAATCACGCATCGTGAAGGACGTAGGCACACTAGAATCAGTCGAAATGCTTTCCTTCGAGACTTTTATCGTGCACTGCTCCAGCACGAAGTTGTGGTGCATCTTCTCGCCGTCAAAGTACCATGCCGCGACTGCCCCGCCCATATTCTTGCGGTCTATGGGGAGGTCCAGTTTTATATCCAGGTCGTTGCAGTTTATCTTCTTCACATTCTTCGTCGACCAGAGTATCATCAGCTGCCTTGGTCTTTTCGGGTCCTTCGAGTTGTTGAAGAAGAAGAGCCAGAACCACCACCACCACGCGCCGCGTGGCATAGGTTCGTCCTCTATATCAAACATCTTCTCGCCCGGCTTCACCAATTGGATCTTTTTCGACATTGCGCTAATTTGCTGGGTGGGTATTAAAATCTTAAAACCAGATTTATAACATCCAAAGGTCAAAGATTAACGTGGACTACGTCTATCTTGACAATGACGCCTCGACTAGGGTAGATCCCGACGTCGTCAAGGCCATGTTTCCCTTCTTCGACAGGGATTACGGCATGGCTTCTTCAGAGTTTGGTCACAGCTTCGGGGTAAATGGCAGGAAGGCAATAAACAATGCGCGCGAGACAATCGCCAGAAAGATAAACGCCAAGCCTGAAGAGATACTCTTCACCTCAGGCGTCGCAGAATCAAACAACACAGCCATCCGCGGGGTAGTTTCATCCAAGAAAGGCGACATTGTTACCTCAGCCATAGAACAAAACACTGTTTTGAACGTAGCCAGGTTCGTTGCGGAGTACAAGGGAGTGAAGCACTTGGTGATAGGTGTGGACAAGCAGGGTTTTGTTAACCTTTCAGAAATGGAGAAAGCGATTTCATCCAACACATCGATTGCATCCATCCAACACGCCAATCAGGAGATAGGGACTATCCAGGACATCGCAAGGATAGGAAAGCTTTGCAGGGATAAGGGGGTTCTTTTCCACACGGACGCGTCGCACAGTTTCCTTAAACTGCCAATCGATGTCCAGAAGATGAACATCGACTTGATGACTCTTAGTGCGCACAATATCTATGGGCCTAAAGGAGTCGGCGCGCTTTACGTCAGGAAGGGTGTGGAGATAACACCGTTGTTGTATGGCGGGGGCGAGCAGGGCGGTATAAGGCCCGGCCTTGAAGACGTTCCATCCATCGTCGGGTTCGGTAAAGCGATCGAAATCTATAACGAAAGGGACAACGCCAGGATGCGCGAACTGAGGGACTATCTGATATCGAAGCTCCTTAAGACCAAAGATACAAGCCTGAACGGGCCGACGGGCGACAGACGGTTGTGCAACAATGTCAATGTCACTTTCAAGTACGTCGAGGGCGAGTCGATACTCCTGCATCTCGATATGCGCGGGATAGCGGTGACGACCGGCTCTGCCTGCTTCAGCAGGGACCTGACGCCGAGCCATGTGATAATAGCGCTTGGCATGACTCATGCAGACGCACATGGGTCGGTCCGCTTCAGCCTGTCTAGATATAATAATAAGGAGCAGATGGACTACGTGGCGAAAAACGCCGCGGAGGTCGTTGGAAAGCTAAGGGAGATAAGTCCGATAAACAAGTAAAATGTACACGGAAAGAGTGATGGAGCACTTCAAGAACCCGCGGAACGTTGGCGAGATCCTGGACGCGGACGCAAAGTCGACCGAGGGCAGCATGGCTTGCGGGGACATGGTGAGTATGTATCTGGAGATAGATCCGAAGACTCATGTGATCAAGGACATAAAGTTCAAATCCTTCGGCTGCGCGTCGAATATTGCTACCTGTTCAGCGCTGACCGAGATGGCGAAGGGCAAGACGATCGAGGAGGCGAAGAACATCAAGTTCGGGGATATAGCCGCTTATCTCGGCGGCCTGCCGACTGTCAAGATGCACTGCGCGGTACTCGCGACTGTCTCGCTCCAGTCGGCGATAAAGAGCTACGAGGAGAAGCACGGGCTGGTGAAATATACGGAAGAAGCTAGCGAAGAAACGATAAAAAAGAGGCTGACACATGTCATGGACCCGGACCGCGGCAGGGACATCATCAGCCAGAACATGGTCAAAAGGATAATGATAAAGGGCGACACCATCGAAGTAGTCATCGAGTTGCCGCCGAACTACCGCTACGCAGAGCCGGTCTTCGAGGACGTCAAGGAAAAGCTCATAACCCTGCCGAAGATAAAGAAGGTGGATGTGGAAATTGTGAAAGCTGGGGCGCTTTAGAGATTGTTTAGCTGATTTTAATTTTGGTTTTTATAACTCAAACTCTAAACTCTTTCTCTCATGGCAAAGGATGTTTTCGAGATCCGGATTCACGGAAGGGGTGGCCAGGGGGGCAAGACTGCAGCCCAGTTCATAGCTGAGTCGGGCATGGACGAGGGCAAGTACGTGCAGGCCTTCCCGGAGTACGGGCCAGAAAGAACAGGCGCTCCTGTGACCGCATATGCGCGCATCTCCGACCAGAAAATACGCCTCTACCAGCCTGTCAATAACCCTGATATAGTTCTTGTAATCGACCCTACGCTACTCTGCGCGATTGATGTCACCGAGGGCATGACAAAGGACAGCATACTCATAGTCAACACGCCGAAATCTCCAGAGGAAATCAAAAAGTTGTTGGGCTTCAACGGCAGGGTCTACACAGTGGATGCGACAAAGATATCGATCGAGGCGACTGGCCTCAACAAGCCGAATGTCCCGATACTGGGCGCGATGATAAAAGAAGCGGGCGTCATAAAGATAGAAAGTGTCGAGAACAAGATAAGACAGAAGTTCCTTAAGAAGCTGGGCGAGGAAAAGACAAACGCCACGATAAACGCAATAAAGCGGTCATACAACGAGGTAAGATAATGGCAGAGCCTGTTTGCGCACCGGTCACCAAGAAGGGGTGGAAGGAGATCCCCATAGGCGGGGTCATACCCGGAGCACCGACTTCGCTGGTCAACAAGACTGGCGCATGGAGGGCCTTCAGGCCTGTCTGGGACAAGTCCAAGTGCATAAACTGCATGATGTGCGTCGCTTACTGCCCCGACATGTGCATCCCGGTCGGGGGCGACAAGAGGAAGGAAACGGATTTTGATTACTGCAAGGGCTGCGGCATATGCGCCAATGTCTGCCCGGTCAAGTGCATAAAGATGGAAGAGGAGGGCAAGTTCAGAGAATGAGCAAGATGCAGCCGCTGACGGGAGCCGAAGCAGTCGCGCAGGCGATGAGGCAGATAGAGCCGGACGTAGTCGCTGCATATCCGATCACGCCGCAGACCCCGATAGTCGAGGCGTTTGCGCAGTTCGTTGCCAATGGCATAGTCAGGAGCGAGATGATAAGAGTCGAATCGGAGCATTCCGCTCTGAGCGCGTGCGTCGGTTCCGCTTATTCAGGAGCGAGATCGATGACAGCGACCTCGTCAGCCGGCTTGGCGCTCATGTGGGAGATACTCGGCGTCGCATCGGGTTTAAGGACTCCGATTGTCATGCCGGTTGCTAACAGGGCGCTTTCGGCCCCGCTCAACATCCACTGCGACCATTCCGATACAATGGGTGCGCGCGACACTGGATGGATACAGGTATATGCCGAGGATGCGCAAGAGGCATATGAGAACACGTTTCTTTCCGTAAGAGTCGCAGAACACAAAGATGTTTTGCTACCTATGATGTCGTGCATGGACGGTTTCATCACAAGCCACGGGGTGGAAAACACCACCATACATGACGATGCCCCTGTGAAGCAGTTCGTCGGTGAATACAAATTCCCGTTCAATCTCCTTGACTGGAAAAACCCGATAACTGTGGGTCCAACCGAGCTTACCGATTACCTTTTTGAAACAAAGCGCCAGCAGGTCGAGGCGATGAGCAACGTCCCCAAGGTCCTGCCAGGGATTGCAAAAGAGCTATCAAAGATAACCGGGAACACATTCGACGTTGTAGAAGAATACCACACCAACGACGCAGACGCTATAATATTAGTAATGAGCTCCGCTGCAGGGACCACAAAGACTGTAGTCGACCGCATGAGAAAGCAGGGCAAGAAGGTCGGCCTCCTTAAACTGAGGATGTTCAGGCCATTCCCCTATGAGAGAGTGAAGAAAGCCATCGAGGGCAAGAAAGCCGTAGCAGTCCTTGATAGGGCGTTCGCATATGGCGCTCTCGCACCGATATACTCGGATGTCAAGAACGCTGTCTATGACTTAGCAGTCAAGCCAAAACTGCAGAGCTATGTATTTGGCATAGGCGGCAGGGACATATCAGACTATCACATTGAGAAAGTCTTCAATGACCTGCTTGCTGGCAAGGTCACCGGCAAAGAGGAATACATCAATCTAAGAGAATGAACTACAAGGACTTCGCGAAAAAGGAATCAAGGCTCGCGCAGGGCCATGGCTTGTGCGGTGGTTGCGCCGCGCCGATAATAGTCAAGACCATACTTGGCGCTACGAACAAGCCGGTCGTCGTTGCGAACGCGACTGGCTGCCTTGAAGTGTCCACCACGATATATCCCTCCTCGGCCTGGAAGGTCCCGTGGATACACACAGCCTTTGAGAACGTGTCTGCGACCATAGCTGGCTGTGAGACGGCGTGGAAGGCTCTCAAGAAGAAGGGCAAGATAACCGATGACATAAAGTTCGTCGCATTCGGCGGCGATGGGAGCTCCTATGATATAGGGCTACAATCACTGTCAGGCGCGCTAGAAAGGGCACATGACTTTTTTTATATTTGCTACGATAACGAAGCGTACTCCAACACCGGAAATCAGAGGTCTGGGGCTACACCCTTCTGTGCCAATACTACTACAGACCCTGTCGGCAAGAAATCTGCTGGAAAAGCTCAAATGAAGAAAGACTTCATGAAGATCGTTGTAGCCCACAACATACCTTATGCCGCGCAGGCGTCCGTCGGCAACTGGCTGGACCTAGCGAACAAGGCCGAGAAGGCGTTCCAGATAGAAGGGCCGAAGGTGATGCTCGTCTACTCACCATGCACGACGCTCTGGGGGTTCAAGAGCAACAATATGGTGGACATCGCGAAGCTGCTGATAGAAACTTGCGCATGGCCGTTGTATGAAGTGGTCAACGGTGAGTACAAGCTTACATACAGGCCTAGGGAGAAGAAGCCGATTGCCGAGTACCTCAAGACCCAGGACAGGTTCAAGCACATGTTTGCCCCGGGCAACGAGAAACTGCTTGTGGAGGCGCAACAGCAGGTCGACAAGAAGTGGGCCGAGCTCCTTAAACTATGCGGTGAGAGCGAATAGGAAATCAGTTTTAAATAAGTGGTAAAATGGCTAAGAAAAGTGGAAAACAAATGGCTGCTCAGCAACCCGAGCAAGCTAAAGAGGAGAAAAAGGCATGCTGCTGCGGTCAGAAGCCTTTAGTGATGATGATAACCCTCGCGGTTGTCGGCCTTGCAATTGGCGCATTAGTAACATACGCTGCAGTTGGTGGGCAGCAGAAGGTTGTGACGGTTAACGGGACATGTACACCAGTTCCATGCACGGCGACGACGGATGTCAACGCCCTCAAATCAAAGGTAACCAATTACATTGAGACGAACCTGTTGGGCACTGCTGGTTTGACCTTGACCATAACGGATGCAAAGTCAATGGGCGAGCTATACAACGTCTCGTTTGACATAATCCAAAACAGCACTGTTGCAGGTAATGGAATGGTGTTGGCATCGTCCAACGATCTAGTCATCCCAAACATGATACTGGACATGAACAAGCCGCTGCCAACGCAGGAGACTCCGCTGCCAGCAGATGTACCAAAATCAGAAAAGCCCGTATTAGATCTTTTCGTATGGGCGTTTTGTCCGGGAGGCGTGAGTGGCGAGGACAGGCTCAAGCCAGTCTATGACTTGCTGAAGAACAAAGCCGACTTTAATGTTCTCTTCATAGGACCTGTCACCGAGAGTAAAGAAGTCGCAGCAGCCAGTTGTTTTGCCGGACAAGGATTATCACAGGATGAAGCAATTAAGGCCTGTTGCGTTGAATACACCAAGAACGGCAAGACAGTATACGGATGCGGTCTCCACCATGCAAACGAAGCTTGGGAGAGTGGCAGGCAAGCGTGTATACTCAATAGATATGGCAAGGATAAGCTCTGGCAATACATGATGGGAATAGATGCCAACTGCTACCCGCTTTCTCAGGACACTGCGATGCTTGATGCTTGTTGGAAGGGTATAGCCAGGAACCTCAGCATAGACGCTGCTGCCATAGAAACGTGCTCTTCAAGCACTGAGGCGTTGGACATACTCCAGGCTGATGCAAATCTTGCAGCCCAGAGGGGTGTACAATCATCGCCGACATTTATGGTAAATGGCGTGGAGGTCAGTGTAGGGACTTCTGACAGCATAAAACAGAGCCTATGCTCAGCGTTCAATACTGCTCCGGGCGAGTGCCAGCAGGTAGTTAGCTCACCCAGCGAGACTGTTTCGGGCGGCTGCGGATAAGAACAAGAGGCGGCCTTTATGGCCGCTGCTTTCTTTATTTTCCTTAAACCGTTTAAGGAAGGTCTATCTGTGACAACAGGTTTATGTAATAATCCAGCTTTGTTATCTCTTTCTCGAGAGTGTTTATCGCCTTCTCAACCCTCTTGCGCTCCTCGCCGTTTAATCCGCCAAGGTGCTTCTTGCTCTCTTCAAAATCGTTTAAGGAGTTTGACAGGACCTTCTTCATGCGAGTGACTATTGCCTTCTTCAGTATGCCCAACAAATCGCCGTTGAGCGAGACGTACAGCTTCCTGTCGCCGCTTTTCTTGACCTTCTTTATGACCTCCATGAGCTCCAGGAAGTCCAAGCTTAGCGAGATCATCGATGCAGAATAGCCCGTCTTTTTCGCCATCTCTTCAAGCGACACAGGGTTTCCTTCAAGTAGCAGGACCCCGATTATCTTACCGTGGAGCGGCGAGTAGCCTATCGTCTCAGCTACGGAAGCGAAACTCTCCAAGATTTTCCTCTCAAGCTGCTTTTCTGTCAGTTCCTCCGCCATAGCAAAGTTTATATGCTTGGAATATTAAAATTTACAACTTTTAATAAGTATTAAAAGTTTATGATGGAAAGCACCGGTTATATGGGAGCCCTGCCGCACAGGACCACGTCGATCTGCCCTGAGTGCAAGAAACTTCTTGACGCGCTGATTTACGGTGAGGACGACATAGTCTGGATCAAGAAGACCTGCCCGGAGCACGGAGAGTTTAAGGAGAAGTACTGGGAGAGCGTCGAAATGTACGAGAAGGAGCGGAAGCACGGCGCGAAGTCGCTCCCGACCCTTGATCCGAACGTCAAGAGCGGCGGGACCAACTGCCCGTTCGACTGCGGCCTTTGTGCACGCCACAAGAGCCACACGGCTCTCGCCAACATAGTCGTGACCAACAGATGCGATTTGAGCTGCTGGTACTGCTTCTTCTACGCAAAGGAAGGGCAGCCGATATATGAACCGACCATTGAGCAGATGCGCGCCATGGTCAAGAACCTGCGCGCGGAAAAACCTGTGCCATGCAATGCAGTGCAAATCACTGGAGGAGAGCCGACGCTGCGGGAAGACCTCGTAGAACTGGTGAAGATATGCAAGGAGGGGGACGTCGACCACATACAGGTCAACACAGACGGGATCAATTTCGCATTCAAGCCGGAGTTGGTAAAACAGTTAAGAGAAGCTGGGACGAATACGGTATATATGAGCTTCGACGGCGTCACACCAAAGGCGAACCCGAAGAACCACTGGGAGATCCCCTATGCGATGGAGAACTGCCGGAAGGCCGGACTGGGGATAGTCCTAGTCCCGACAGTCATCAAAGGCGTCAATGACAACGAGATAGGGGCCATAGTAAATTTTGGCTTGAACAACACGGACATCGTGCGCGCAGTTAACTTCCAGCCGGTTTCGCTAGTCGGCAGGATGCCTCAGGATATGAGGGAGAAACAGAGGATAACAATACCCAAGGTAATACAGAATCTGGAGGAACAGAGCAATGGAATTATCACAAAGGATGACTTCTTTTCGGTTCCCTCAGTTTCGCCGATAACTGAGTTGATTGAGGCGATGACCGGCCAGCCTGAGTACCATCTCGGTTCGCACTTTGCATGCGGAATGGCGACTTACCTCATCAAAGGAACTGATGACAAGGTAGTGCCCATACCCCACTTCGTTGACGTCGAGGGGTTGATGGAGTTCCTCAAAGAGACGGCCGAGGAGAGAAAGGGCAAGAGTAAAATCCTTACAAGCTTTAAAATCTGGAGGAACCTCGGTAAATTCATCGAAAAAGAAAAGCAGCCAGCAGGCTTCAATCTAACCAAAATCCTGCTGAATGCGCTCGTGAAGCACAATTACCACGCCCTGGGCGTATTACAGCACCGTTCGATGTTAATCGGCATGATGCACTTCCAGGACCCGTACAACTATGACGTCGAGAGGGTCGAGAGGTGCTGCATACACTACACGATGCCTGACGGAAGGATCATACCGTTCTGCGCATTCAATGTTATCCCCGAGGTCTACCGCGACAAGGTGCAAGCGCAATACTCAATACCACAAAAAGAATGGGAGAAGAAGACCGGCAGGACCATAATGGGCGACAAATACAATAGGAACGCAACCAAGCTAGAGCAGGGCGAACTGTACAAAAAGACTTACGGCAATCTCAGGAATTATTTCGCGAAATGACCCACGAGAGCGAATACGGGGCACAGCCCTTTGAGAGGGTTGTAAAAGCGGAGTTCGATCTCAAAGGCATGGATTCGATGAAGCAAGCGGCCCAGCTGCAGTACAAGCTCATGCTGCACGAAGCTGTCCTACAGGTGCATGTGGACTACCCTAGGAAGATAATGTCTATAATCTATGCCGGTCACGGCGACGTAACCCAGGAGATATTAAACGATCTCCAGCCCGTCAAGGCTGTGCTGAAGTCGAGAGAACTAGTGGATTACGACTCAATAGTTAGAGAGTCCTATCACGGGAAATAATAAAAAATAATAGAGGGGCTGCTTATGTAGCAGCCGTCTCGTTTATCAAGGTGTCTATAACCCTCCTGAATTCTTTTGCCTCAGCAGTCAGGTTGTTCTGGCTTTCATATCCATTGCCAATCCTGTAGTACTTGCAGCCGAACACGAATGTTGGTATGCTTCCATCTGGATTGAACTGCGCCTGTACAGCCTTTTCTGAGTCTGGCACTTGTGTCTCGTTAGCGGCAGTCAAGGTGTCGTCGCCTGTGTCGACCTCCCAGTGGTGAGCCACTATCTTCCCAGCAGTGACATATTCTTTCGTCACCGAGTCGAACGTGTCCTTTATCCAAGTGCAGTGCGGGCACCATGTAGTTGAGTACAGCCTTATTACCGGCTTGCCGTTCTCAGTGCATATGCCAGTCTTAAGCAACAGGCTACGGAATGTACCCAGGTTTGGTCCTGCTTTGGGTGCATCAGCACCAGTCGTCGGAAGCTCGCCCCTAATCGCCTTCTCTATTGGGTCAGTGAACTTTGAGAAGGACTGTGCGCCGACCAACTTGGTGCCGTTCTCGCCGCCTATGAAGAATGTCGGTGTTCCGGTTACGCCGAGTCTCTTTGCGAGTGCAATGTCAACAGCAACTACAGACGCCTTTTGGCCGCCGTCAAGGCATGCGTTGAATTTCGTTGCGTCAAGGCCTATCTGCGCTGCATATGACTTTATGTCACTTATCTCGAGAGAAGCCTGGTTCTCGAACATTATGTCATGCATCTCCCAGAACTTGCCCTGGTCGCGGGCGCACTCAGAGGCCTCAGCAGCCTTCTCGGCCTTATCGCCGTGTATTATATAATGCTTGAATTGTAAATCGACCTGGTCGCCATACGTCTCTCTTATCTTTGGCTCAGGCGGCTGCCAGTTTGCATCCTTCTGCTTGAACGTTTGCTCAAGCTGTGAGTTTAATCCTGCAGCAGCGCTGCAGTATGGGCAGAGGAATTCGCTGAACTCATATATCACAACCTTGTTGCCAGTGCCTGTTTCGGTTCCAGTGCCTGTTTCGGTTCCAGTACCCGTCTCAGTCCCGCCTGTTCCGCCACCAACAACTGCTCCGGCCGGGTTAGTAACCCTTGAGGAATTGCTGCCGGAAGCAAAATATACCGTCGTCATCCCCAGCAAAAGACACAAAATGATCAATCCTACGAAAACAGGGTCCTTAACATATTTGGAATATGCCCTGCGTGTCTCTTTCTTCTCTACCTTCCCCTTCGTTTCAGCCATTTTATAACCTGTTTTTAATGTGACTATTTGAACGTTTAAGTATAAAAATGTTACCACTAATAGGTAGTAACTACTTAGCCTACTGATTGTATCAGCTTCTCGCACTCGTCCTTCTTGCCTAAGCAGTAATAGGTCAGGTTCATGTACTGGCCAAATCTGTCGGCCAGCTCATTGAGCACCTGCCTCTGAGCGTCGCAATTGGGACAGTCGATGGTATAAAACGCGTCTAACTTAAGCGTAGTGTTGTCAGGCTTGCAGGAAGTCCCGTTAACAATCTGGTACATGCTTACTGTGTAATCTTTTGGTATCTGCACGGATATGCTGTTGTTTGCAGTCAGGTTCACCCCAAGTTGTGAACATATGCTCTCCGGCACGCCGTTGTTGAATATACAAGCCAATGTAGCCAATACCGTCTTTTCCGTGCCTTTTTGTATGGTCCCATTCAGCTCTGCAGGGATCTTTGTACCGACATTCGCGAACTTGCAGTTCCAGACAAGTGTCGGCACGTCCTTTATACCATACTTTTCAATCAGAGGTACGCCATAAGCGTCGAACCTCACAATACTCTTGCTCCTTAGCTGGTAGCTATATGCCAATTTGCCTGGCGCGGTGCGGGTGACATAGACGTAGATGCCTTGGCTCACGACATCCTCAGGAACTGTAATACCCTGCGTGATGATTCCCGTCTTTAAGTTGCTTTTGGCAAAATAGCCGTTGAGGATGGTTTTGGCGTAGCCATCGCCTAGCTCGAATGAATAGGTGTAGTTAACATTATTGCAGTCGATGACCTTGGGCATAGTCATTACGTACGTCCTGCTACCCGTCCCGTTGTAGAACTGTTGGACGAGCGGCATTATTATGCCCTGCTCGTTGAACTTGCTGGCGCAGTACTGGAACGCGTTCATAGTAGTCCCATTGGTCTGGTTATTTGTCTCTGGGGGCTTGCCGCCAGGCTGGCTTAGAATCAGGAAAAGACCGGATATTATCACAATCACGCCGATGGCTATCAGGGCATAGACTGTAGTCTTCGAAGTCTTTTTCACCTCTTCTTTCTCTTCCACCCCTTTCGCCTTTACGGCATCAGTCTTCTTCGCTGCCATTTGGGAAATCTTCCTAATTTGTATCTTAATATATAAATACGATGTTTTAATCAGCACTTTCGCAGATAACCCAGGCCTAAAGGCCTTGGTGGCTTATTTTATGTGCCTAGTTGACCTCTTTGGTTGGCTTGCTGCTAAGGGGCCTGTTCGTGAGTATTTTCTGATTTGCCTTTCCTTTTTTCTAGTTTGCCAAAGGTCTTCAACTTGTTTTTTGCTTTTAGCCGTTCTCGCAGCCTGCTCGGCTATGAAACCAAAATTACGGATGCTTACCCTTCTTTCCTTAAGCAGGATATCCAAAAAAGACTCTAAGCCGTATCCTTTGGCAAATTTTTTTGCTTTCGAATGTGTAAGAAAGTGCAAGGCAGGCGTGCTAAAACTTCGAATTCCAGAACCCAAATATCCGACTTGTGGGACATGAGCTTTTTGCATCATACTAGATTCATATACACCCGAAACAATCATCTTCGTTCTTCCCTTCCCTGTTGCCTTTTTTGCCTTAATGATTAAATTGGATAGCCCTCTTCTTGGAACTCGAATCATGTCAGCATCTACTGTAACCAAGGCTACAGGCTCCCTCTTCAGTGCCTCTTTTATCCCTGCAAAGAACGCATTTGCCTTTCCCACATTCTTTGGGAGATCAACGACACGGGCCCCTCTTTCCCTTGCAATTTTGGAAGTCTTATCAGTACTGCCATCATTAACCACAATTAAATCCAAATTGTGGTTAAAGTTAAGCCCGGTCCTGTGGATTAAATCAATAGTTCTCCCGATATAAGCTTCCTCGTTGTGAGCACAAATCAAAATAGCCACAGTTTCCATTTTTACAAACACAACTCCGGCAAATCTTGCCTATTACCGCTTTAAACTTTTAAATCAATATTAAGGACAGAACGGCTTATAAGGACAAACGTCAAACTTAATCGTGGACTCAATGGAGGCTCTCTCGAGGGAGATTATCGAGAAGATCCTGGCAGGGAAGGTAAAGGACAAGCCCAGCCTTACTAGGGAGAAGGCGCGCCTTGCTGAGAAGTATAAGCTCGGGAAGTTCCCGAGGAACTCGGAGATACTGGCCTATGCGGAAGAGGATGAGTATGATGATGTACTCACATTGCTACAGAAGAAGCCGACAAGGACTATATCAGGAGTCGCTGTCATTGCTGCCATGACAAAGCCGCACAAATGCCCGCACGGCAAATGCATATACTGCCCGGGTGGTGTCGAAGCGGAAGTCCCGCAGTCCTACACCGGAAAAGAGCCTGCGACCCGAAGGGCGATAATGCATGGCTATGACCCCTACGAACAGGTATGGGCCCGCCTCGAGCAGTTGGATAGAATTGGCCATCCGATAGACAAGTGCGAGCTCATACTCATGGGCGGGACCCTGCCATCCCAGCCTTATGCCTACCAGGAGTTCTTTGTGAAGGGCTGCCTGAGAGCGATGAATGATTATCCGAAAAAGACAAAGAAGGAAAAAACTCTCGAGCAGATCCAGAAGGAGAATGAAACTGCCGATGTGCGTTGCGTCGGCATGACCTTCGAGACCCGGCCGGACTATGCTTTCGAGCCGCAGGTTGACACAATGCTCAAATTAGGGGGAAACCGGGTAGAACTTGGTGTGCAGACGCTGAGCGATGCGGTGTACAAGAAAGTGGAAAGGGGCCACACGGTCGCTGACGTCGTGCATGCGACGCAGGTCTGCAGGGACGCGCTGCTGAAAGTTGGCTACCAGACGATGCCTGGGCTGTTCGCAGACGAAAAACAGGACTACAAGATGTTTAAGGAGCTGTTCTCCGACGAACGGTTCAAGCCGGATTTAATCAAATTCTATCCATGTTTGGTACTGAAAGGGACAAAGCTTTACGAGCTCTGGAAGAAAGGCGAATACAAGCCTTACACCACAGAGCAGGCCGTGAAGCTTATTGCGAAAGTCAAGAAGATAGTGCCCCCATGGGTGCGCATAATCCGGATACAGCGGGACATACCCATAGACCTTGTAGTTGCTGGCGTGACAAAGTCGAACCTCCGCGAGCTGGTCAAAGAGGAGATGTGCGCGCACGGGGACCGCTGCAGATGCATAAGGTGCAGGGAGATAGGTTTAAGGACGTCTAAGGAAAAAGTGAAGCTGGACATGCGCGCGATAGAGCTAAAGAGAATCGACTATAAAGCGAACGGTGGCAAGGAAGTCTTCCTGTCTTTCGAGGAAACCACGAACGATCTACTAATAGGGTTCCTGCGTTTAAGGAAGCCGAGCGAGGGGGCACACAGGAAAGAGATGAAAGATTCTGCTGGCATAAGGGAGCTGCATGTCTACGGGCCGATGGTCGAAATCGGCGAGAAGCCAAAGGAGAAGTGGCAGCACCGCGGCTACGGCAGGGAACTCCTTAAAGAGGCTGAGAGCATCGCAAAAGACGAATGGGGTCTTGACGGCATGAATATTATCTCCGGCATAGGTGCGCGCGAGTATTACAAAAAATTCGGGTACAAGAGAACCGGGCCGTATATGGGCAAGAGCTTATAATCGCTTCAGCGGCATAAGCTCGTCTATCTTTTTGTGCAGGCTCTCGACACTGCCGGAGTTGTCTATCACAAAGTCTGCCATCCCCCTCACTTTGTCGACCTCGGCTTCAGTGGCAGCTTTTTCGAGCTCCTTAAACTCTTCAAATGATAGCCGCGCTTCGCCTTTCTCCGCCCTCCTCTTCGCTCTTTCGTACCTTGCCTCAAGCGGCGTATCGATGAAAATCAGCGCGTTCTGAGGGAAGGTCCTGATCATCTTGACCTCATTGACATACCTAATCCCATCCACTAGCCTCATCTCGCCCTTCCCCTGCTCAAGGTAGCCCTTCATCGCGTCGACCAGTACATCTTTGCTTAGAGTGTCCCTTAAACCCTTGCCGAGCATCTGTAGGTTCTCACGGGTTACCGGTGTGTGCAGCCGTTTAAGGATATCCCTGAGTATATCTGAATACACAAACTGTTGAGCCCCGTACCTTTTCTTCAAATATTCCGCTACGGTGCCCTTACCGGCGCCTATCCTCCCGGCCAGGCCTATTACCAGCTTCATCTCTTTTATTTTTGGGGAGAACGGATAAATATACAACATGAAAAAAATTTGCGGTGAGGAGACCGAGCGGGTCGAGGGCGGCGAGCCCAAAAGCACAAAGACATCGAAGAGGACCGATTATCTCAAGTGGGATGAGTACTTCATGGGCATAGCCCTCTTATCGGCCCAGCGCAGCAAGGATCCGAACACCCAGGTGGGCGTCTGCATAGTCGACGATAACAACAAGATAGTGGGCATAGGATACAACGGCTTCCCGAGAGGCTGCTCAGACGATGACCTGCCGTGGGCTCGGGAGGCGAAGAACCCCAACGATACCAAATACCCCTACGTAGTTCATGCGGAGGTCAACGCCATATTGAACTCCACAAAGAAGCTGGAGGGTGCTCGCCTGTATGTAGCCCTGTTCCCGTGCAACGAGTGCGCCAAGGTTATCATCCAGTCGGGCATAAGCGAGGTCGTCTATATCAGCGACAAATACAGTGACACGGATACTGTCAAGGCAGCCAAGAGGATGTTTGACATGGCTGGTGTAGTGTCAAGGAAGCTGCAGATTAGCATCAAGAAGCTGGAGATAGATTTCCAGGTTTAAGCTTTTTACCCTTTTTCCGTAAAACTAACCATGATAAAGGAAATGCCCCAAAGCGAACTGGACTGGAAGCACGACATAGCATACAAGCTTGTGGACCTCTATGTGAAGGAGCTGACCGAGCGGAGGGAAAAGAAGATGCTCAATCTTGAGGGCCTTGTCGAGGCGTACTTCTACGTACTCAGCCGTTTGAGCACCGGCGAACACGAAATCAACAGCATAACCAAGGCTGTGAAAGAGGGGATTCGAGAAGCACCGGAGAGCCCGAAGGAAACTGGCATGGACGAGGCTGTAGGCAAGAAGAAGCTCAGTGCAGGCCTGCTGAAAGCGCTTGAGAATATGTAGGGTTCTGCAGGGCGGTTTTATTCACGCTCAACTCACGCCTAAAGGCCAAAGGTTCTTATACCCGTATAATCAATTAACGCCGATGGTCCACCAGGAAACCATCTCGGGGACTAAGTCAAAAAAGCTGAAGGGAAAACGCATAGTACTTGCTGTCTGCGGCAGCATTGCAGCCATAGAGGCACCCAAACTGGCGCGCGAGCTGATGCGCCATGGAGCTGATGTAATACCCGTCCTGTCAGAATCCGGGAAGATGATAATACACCCATGGGCCCTCGAATGCGTGACCGGGAAAAAGACGATAACCCAGACGACAGGGTTCTGCGAGCACATCGAATACTGCGGCGACTGGGAGGGCAAGTGTGACATGCTTTTGATCTGCCCGGCGACTGCAAACACGATATCAAAAATAGCCTCTGGGATTGACGATTCTGTCGTGACCACATTCGCATCGACCGCGCTCGGCGCGGAAATACCAATAGTCATCGCGCCCGCAATGCACGAGTCGATGATAAACAACCCGTTCGTGCGGGGAAACATCGAGAAGCTGAAGAAAGCAGGTGTCAAGTTCGTCGACCCAAAGATAGAAGAGGACAAGGCAAAGCTCGACTGGGAGGCGGTCGCTGAGTTTGTTCTCAAGAACTTAAGATGAGTTCACTTCGTTCACACATTTTTACAAGGCTACTAAATTAATTATCATAAAAATGAAGGTCCTCATCACTGCAGGCCCGACGCAGGAACCGATTGACGACGTCAGGTACATAACGAATGCCAGCTCCGGCAAGATGGGTGCTGCGCTCGCCCTCGAGGCGATGAAGAGAGGATATGACGTTACCCTGGTGCACGGACCAGTTGTAATAACCCTGCCGGAATGTAAAAAGGTTTCTGTCAGGACAACGAAGGAGATGGTCGACGCAGTCATGAACGAATTGAAGAAGGATTATGATGTTGCGATTTCTACCGCTGCAATATCCGACTTCGCCCCGGAAAAGGTCTGTGGCAAGATAAAGAGCGGCAAATGCATCGAGCTGAGACTCGAGCCGACCCCAAAGCTCATAGAGCAGGTAAGAGATGCTTATCCAGACGTCTTCCTGGTGGCGTTCAAGGCAGAGTACGGTTTAAGGAAGGACGAGCTGAAATCCATCGCTAAGGACTTCCTTAAAAAGAAGAACCTCGACATGGTCGTTGCCAATGACGTGGAGAAGAACCAGTTCGGTTCCGACGACAACGAGATATTCATCGCTTGCGAGAATGCAGTAAAAGAGTTCGGGAAAAAGAGCAAGACTGAACTGGCGAAGAACATTTGGGATGAGATCGAACTGAAGACAAAGAAGGTGTGCCCTGCTTAATGATTTTCAATCCACTTTTATACATTGTTGTGCTAAGCTTTACATGAAGTATATCCACAATAGAATCTCAACTCCAAGACGGGGACTTCCAGGTGGCAGGGAGCCTAAAAAACCTAGATATGTTGAACATGGCGGTAATGAGATTGTCTTCCTTTTGAGATCAGGCCTTAAAGCATCAGTATACCCCCACGACAAAATGCGCGCGGCGACGCCAGCCCGAATCGGAGTCGACATATATGATCCTAAAACTGATAGCTTTTCACCGGAGACCGTCTTCGAAGACGTTTTGGAACACTTTCGCGACCTTAGGTCCCAGGCCAAAGCCTCCTCCGCATTACGTCGAGGACGACAAGGTGCCGGCAAGCGGGATATCCTCTTACATCCACAAATAAGGGGCTGGGTCCAACAAAACCTACGCCCGCTGACGCCTGAAGCAAGGGACTTCCTCAGGAACGTACATTCTGTCAAAATAATCACCAAACAAGCTTCTGAGGGGGCACCAAAAAGACTTCCAAGGGCCATAGCAGCCACGACAAGAAAAATGGCGGAAGAAAAACTCATTCAAGAAGCTGGCGCGCTTAGCAAAAATCCAAAACGTGCCCGACGAAAACTAGTTAGACGTGGCGTTAGTGCTAAGAGAGCCCAAAAAGTCGTAAAATGGGGCATATTTCAATAGCCCCACAACTCCTTCCTATGGGCCTCTAGCATTATGTTTTCCCTGCCAAGATATTCTGCAGCAGTCTTTACCCTTTCGCCGAAGAACGGAAATTTTTCCCTGTAATCCAGGCTCCTTAAGAGATGGTGATCCAGTATCACGTCAGCCTTCGTCTCGTCGAGGATCCTTTTGAAATTCTGTTTCGCTTCGTCAAGGTTCTTGTAAGAGAACTTCCACCCCAGGAACAGGATCGGCGGTCCGTCCATGTAGACCAGATCCGGCTTCTGCTCGATTATCCAGTCTGTGCTCTCGCTCGCGACCGGGCCCTGCACGTCCGACGCGTGGATGAATCTGTAGCCGTCGTCGATCAGCGTCATCAGGACGTAACCCAGCATTATCCCGGGAGGGCCGTGGGGAACTGGCTGGGAAAACCTTATCTTCGTTCCGCCGTGCTTGAACTCTTTCCCATCGGCATCGATTGGCTCGGTAATCCCCCTCAAAGCATCCGCAAAGGCACTTCCTCTCTCGGTCTGCGACTTGTTTATGTTCGCCTTAATCGATTTCACATACAGGACCTTGTCCTTAAACCAGTCGCCGCCCGTTTGGAAATGGTCGAAATGATAGTGGGAGATCACGATGACATCAGATTTCGCTGCCTCCCTATGCGCAAGGCCAGTATAATGCTCAAGCGCTTCCAGCTCTTTTTTATGCGGCGGCAGGCCATATCTGGAAGGCCCCAGTGCAGCATCCGGGTCTATGGCTATCCTGCAGTCTTTTGTCTCGATGACGGTCGCCATGGAGCGCACGCCCAGTGAGTCAGAGGCTATAGGAACGACTTTCATATTTTATTTACCCTACCCATAATTAAAACATGCGCGCGATATTACTGGCATGTATTGTTTTGGCTTTGGTCACATCAGCCTGCGCCGAGAACGATACTCTAAACCATTCAAACGCTTTGCAAGCTCCTTCTGCCTCAGATGAAACTGGCCTTGGTGTCGGGTTCGTGAAAGCAGCTGAGACCGTTAACAATCTGAACACGCTGACAGTCACGCTCAGGGATGTGAACACAAACCAGTCGATAAAGAACGCGAATTTCCGGGCTTCGCTGGACGACGGGCAGACGAAGCTCCAGATAACAGGATTTGTCGGCAACGATGGCATCCTCCAAATGCGCATCGAACCTTCCGAGTGGACCATAGTTTTGATGATTGATGTGCCCGGGACTGTTGGCAAGGACTACTACGGCATCTTCGGCGTCTTACTAAACACAGACAAGAACATGACGGTGTCTGTTCAGCCAGTAGGCAGTGTCAGAGGAGAAGTTGTCGACTACAAGGGCATGCTGATACAGGGCGCCACAGTAAAGCTCAGCTGTTCCGGTGAATACGGCATAGAAGATCAGACTTACACAGACGCATTCGGTTCGTTCTCCGCAGACTGGCTGCCGGTCGGCCCGTGCAGGATCTCCGCGCTGAGCGGCGGCAGGACCGGTTCCTTAAACCTGAACGTTTCACAGGGGCAGCTCTCCGATGTCAAAATAGTCCTCGAACGCAATGTAACCTCGCAGGAATTCAATCTCATCTGGCTCGTTGTGCCACTAGCCTCAGTTGCAGCTGCCGTAATCGTCGCTTCCCTATTCATAAGAAGGAAGAACCATAAGGTGCCGAAGGAGAATGCCAGCCCGATAACCTCTGACAGGCGCATGGCGGACATACTCTCCTCAATGGACGAGAACGAGCGGAAGATAATGGAGTTCTTGATGGCTGCAGGCGGCAAGTCCCAGCAGAACAAGATCTGCAGGGAGTTGGGCCTGCCGAAGTCCTCGTTGTCGCGGGCAATAGGCGGTCTTGAGGCGCGGAACCTTGTGAAAACAGAGAAGCTTGGCCGTGTCAATCGGGTAGAGCTATCCAACTGGTTCTTAAACGGGAAGAAGCAGGCATAAGCCCATTGGAACGTTCTAGCCGATCCGTTCCAACAAAACCTTTTGTACGGTTCTTGGCTATAGTATTGTATGAAAATACGGGGTGGCAACATGAAAAAGAAGAGGGATGATGCGTGTACGGTGCTGCTGGAAGAACTGCTGGACCAGGAGGGCGAGTACTTGCAGGCCAGGTGGATGTACACCTAACCCTTTTTATATCTTTTATGGGTAACTGTGAATGAAAACAAAATGGACAGGAATATCCTTCTGGCGGCCGCCCTGATTGCGGTGCTTGTAATCCCGGCTACGGTCTCGGCCAGGACCGACCCAGTGATAAAGAGGTTCTACTCGGTCCCAAGCGACCCGGTAGTCCGCACGGACTTCGAAATCTACGTGCTTGCGACGGATGACAAGGGCATTGACAAGATAAAGTTCTATGCCGACGGCAATTTGGAAGACACGCAAGACTGCGACGGCGATACGAGCTGTCACGTCTACTTTGACGCTTATGAGACGGATTCCGGAACCCACACCTACAAGGTCAGGGTCTATGACACAGACGACAACACAGAAACGGATGAGATAGAGGTCTATGTCAGGTCGCGCTTTGAGGACGTTCCCGATGTGAGCGCTTACGCATCTCCCTCACAGCCGCAAACAGGCCAGTCCTTTTACATCTATGCGACTGCCACTGACGGCGACGGCCTCCGCAAGATAGAAGTCCTGCACGGTGGTTCCGTGGTCGGCTCTCAGGACTGCACTTATATGACTACCTGCTCACGGAGATTCTCGATAGCGCCAAAATATACGCCAAGCACCTACAATTTTGACGTTAGGGCCTATGGCATTGACGGCGACACAGCGACAACGATAGTCAGCGTGGTCGTAGCCTCACCTGCCCCCTACTGCGGTGACAGGAGTTGCAGTAGCGGCGAGACATGCTCCTCATGTCCGCAGGACTGCGGTGCCTGTCCTATGAGCTATTGCAGTGATGGTGTTTGCAACGGTGGCGAGACCTGTTCTTCATGCCAGCAAGACTGCGGGGCATGCTCAGTCACGCCGATGCCACAGGTAATCTACACATGCGAGCAGAGGGGAGGCAAGTGCTGCCAATATGGCGGTACTGGTATAGTCGAGGGCGGAGCTGATTGTCCGTCGTCATGCTTCAGCAAGTGTAACTCGGCGCCCGTAACTGAGCCGACACCGACAACGCCTACAGGGGGCGTGATAGTAGTGGATGCGCCTGTGTTGATACTAGCCATACTAGTGCTGATGATGCTATTGCTCCTGTATATCGTCGCAAAACTTTAGTGGCTTTTTTTATTTATAGACTGCAGTCCTAATTATAGCTCCTACTATGGTGCAACTATCAAAAATCCTGCGTCAAAAGCCTGAAGGGCCTAAGGAATACCCAATATACAGAGTCAACACTCTGGAAGCCGGGAAGATCTTCGCAGAAGCCTCGATGGGTTTCCTAGGGAAGGTAGAATACGGTAAGACAGCCGATGGGATAAATGTCAGGACGACAACTACAAAGCCCGTCCTTGCAACCCTTGGCTGCCAGCTAGCTGGCTGGACAATGGGCGACACAATGATAAGCGGCCCATTAAGACTTCTTACAAAAAAGCCTTCATTCATCTTTGATAGGGTGCATTTTGGCGAACTACCAAAACTGCAGAGGGTTGCCTGTGTCGAGGGCGATGCATCGATCGACTCTATCATAAAAGAATTGAGCACTCGTGGGATAGACTCGGCCGAGATATTGATCACTGAGCAGAACTCCGCTGCCCAGTACATAAACATACCTGCGCGCGCGATAGAAATAGCGCTTTTCCGTTTGTTCCTGCTGACGGACATCAACAAGTTCAGGATAAGCAGGGCCATAAGCACGGTCACTGCGCCGATGAAGTCGAAGAACCTGAGCAACGAGCTTAACGATGCAATACGGCTCAACGGCCACGTGACGCTCATAGGCGACTTCGCGGGCTTCCACGACTTCGAGACTCTAGTAACAAGGAACACCCCTTTCAGCAAGAAGACGTTCGATGAAGTCATCCAGAACTGCGGTTCAGTAGCCAAGTGCCCGGTCGAGCTTTTCTCGGTCTCAAAGCTGACGGTCGTCGACGCAGGGAATACAAAGGGCTTCTAAAATTACGTAACACAAAATGAAAGTAGCTCGTGAGTTCACATTCGATGCGGCACATTTCATACTGGACGACAAGGGTAGCCCCTGCGAGGAGCCGCATGGCCATACATACAAGCTGCGCGTAGTCATCGAAGGACCTGTCAGGAAGAACGGAATGGTCATCGACTTCAGGGACATAAAGAAAATCGTCAACGAAAGGGTCATGCCAAGACTGGATCACCGAGACCTAAACAAGGTCATGAAGAATCCGACGGCAGAGAACATCGCTCAGTGGATATTCGAAGTCCTTAAACCGCACATGGACCTGGCCTCAGTGCGCGTCTGGGAAGGCTCCGACAAGTGGGCCGAGACCCCCTAGGTTTTTATTGACCCCTACATAACATTATAACTAATCCAAAATGGCCCCCATGGACATCGAGAAAGAGCTCAAAAAGATCGAGCACGAGGAAGAGACCATTGAGCGCGAGGAAAAAGAGATTGAGCAGAGAGAGGATCTTCTCCGTGTCTTCGAGGAGCTGGGGTTGATGAGGTGGAAGAGCTATTACATCCTGACAGCAGGTGCGATACTCCTGCTTTCGCTGACCTTTGTCACAGCCCTATGGGTCATGCACGACCAATTGCTTAATCTGCAGACTTCCATAGATGTCCTCGGCTCGAAGATATCTTCCGCACCAACTGTAACACCAACCGTGTGGTGCCCGGCAGGACAACAGGCGACGATGGACATGGGCAGTATCGGAGCGTCAACAGTCACAATAGTCGGTGAGGAGTTGCACAATGACAAGATAATGTGCCATGTTGTGATAACCACAATCTCCGCCGATGGGAACCAGACAGTCGATACCTGGGTCGACAAACTAGGCAACGTCGAGAGCTCTTAGCCTATCCTATAACTACTTTGTCGAAATCCTTGGCTAGTTTTGAGTGGGTGAATACCTCTTTTGCCTCTTTCTCCAGGTTTTCAGGCTTGATGTACCTCTGGCTGATGTGAGTAAGGTACAGCATCTTCACCTTGGCTCTTTTGGCTATCTGCGCAGCCTCCCTAGCTGTCGAGTGCCTGCCGTCTATGGCGGACTCCTGCAGGTCGTGGCTGAAGGTGGACTCGTGTATGAGTAGGTCACTGCCTTTTGCTAGTTCGACAGCAGCCGCGCACGGGCGCGTGTCGGGGATGTATGTGATCTTCCTACCTGGTATCGGCTTGTCAAGGACCTGCCTTGGTTCTATCCATCTTTTGCCGACCTTGACGCTCTCGCCGGACTTGAGCTTGCTGAACAGGGGGCCTTCAGGCACGCCTAGCCCGAGCGCCTTTTTCTTAAGGAACTTCCTTTTGGGCTGCTCCTCAAAAGAGAAGCCGAGGCATGGCACGTTGTGGTCCAGCGGAGCGCATTTTATCATATAATCCTTTGTCGCGAATATCTGCTTGACACCCTTGCCCTTTATCTCATTTATCTCCAGGTCGAAGCCCTCAAGAACGAAATTGCCAGTGGTTATCACCTTCTCAATGACGTCATGTATCCCCTTCGGCCCGTATATCTCCAGCTTAGCCTGCCGCATGAACAAATCCATGGTCTGTATCATGCCGCCTAGGCCTAGGCAGTGATCCGCGTGGAAATGGGAGATGAAGATCCTGTCGAGCTTCATGAATGGCAGGCCGGCTATGCGCATCTGCCGCTGCGTGCCCTCGCCGCAGTCGAACAGCATCCTGTCGCCGTTGTACTCCAGATACACCGCGGGCATGCCCCTGCTTTCCGTAGGCACGGACCCTGCGGTCCCCAAAAACTGGACTTTGATCATTTTGCTGTGTATTTTTCATGCTTGACTTTCAAAAATAGGCAATGAAAGAACTTCTTGAGAAACTGTCGAATGCGACGGGCGTCAGCGGCTACGAAGACGAGATAAGGGGTTTGATGCTTAAGGAGCTCAGCAAGTGCGGAGAAACGGAAGCCGACAAGTTCGGCAACGTGGTCTGCAAAAAGGGTTCCGGAAGCCCGAAGATCATGCTCGCGGCCCACATGGACGAGATCGGTCTGCTGGTGAAGTACATAGACGACAAGGGGTTCATAAGGTTCATAGAGATGGGCGGCGTAGACGATGAAACGCTGCCTGCGCGAGAGGTCAAGATACTTACCGAGAACGGTCCGGTGCCCGGCATAATAGGCTTCAAGCCGCCGCACCTCAAGAAGGACGACGAAGAGAAGCGGAAGAAGCTCAAGCTCGACGACATGTATATAGACACGGGCCTTGATAAAGACGAGGTCAAGAAAAAAATCCAGATAGGCGACCCTATTGTATTTGAGGAAAGATTCGTCGACCTTGGCGAGAATGTCATGGGCAAGGCCTTTGACAACAGGGCAGGATGTACGGTCCTCCTGGAGGTAATGAAGCGACTTAAGGATTTCAAAGGCACAGTCTACGGGGTTGCGACCGTCCAAGAAGAGGTTGGTTTGAAGGGCGCGCGGACAGCAGCGTTCAGCATCAGGCCGGACTTTGCGCTTGCGCTTGACACTGGAATAGCCGGCGACACGCCGGACATAACCGAGAGCGAGACCTCCCTTAAACTGGGCCAGGGAGCGGCTATAACGGTTGTTGAATCCAGCGGTAAAGGCATGGTCCCGTCTCCACAGGTCAAGAAGCTGCTAATCAGGTGCGCACGGGACGCAAAAATCCCCTATCAGCTTGAGGCTACAAAGGGCGGCATGACTGATGGCGCAATAATCTACATGAGCAATGAGGGAATACAGACAGGCGGAATTTCGATACCCACAAGATACATCCACTCGCCGAGTGGCATAGCCAGCCTGAAGGACATGGAGAATGCTGCAAAGCTCACCATCGAATTTATCAAAAGGATTGGCGAGATAGCCTAGACGAACACAAACTCGACGTTCTCGGCTTTAAACTTCCTCTCGAGCAGTTCCTTTATTATCCTTATCTGCTTGCCAGTTATCTCGTCTCTCTGCCCTCGAGGGACGTTTATCTTGATGTCTTTCCCGTCAATGATCGGTGTGCCTTTGACTGGATGGCAGGCCTTCCTTATGAACTCCTCCGGGTCTTCAGAGTCCTCAAAGATAGCTATCCTCTTCCCGAGCCTCTTGCGGGCGTTCGCGATAGTAGCACCGCCCTTGCCGATGGCCTTGCCAAGCTCGCCGCTCTCTACAAGGAAGTTTATAGAGTCTTCAGCCTCAAAGCAGTCGACAACCCTCGCATGCGTTATGGACTCGAATGCCTTCATCAGCTGAAGGTCCCGGGTGTTCAGAAGCATTTTTGTTAAAAATCAGATTTGGAGTATCTTGCTGCTACCCTCCTTCACTATCGCAATCGCGGAAACAAGGAACGGCTTTGCGCATGCATATCCAAGTTCCTTTGCGGATTCTGGGTATTCATAGTATTTTATTTTTGACAATCCAGCGTACCTTTTCAGGTCCTCTTTGAGGCCCTCGGCGGCGTTTGAGGCGACAACCACCATCTTCACGCTCCCGTTGAGCAGGCCCTTCTTGACGCTCTTTTCACCGATTGTGATCTCCCCATCCTTGAGGACCTTTTTCATCTCCGTTGCAAAGTCCATCTTATCTTAAGCAAAAGCGTCTATTTTTGAAGCGGCCGGTATAAAAACCTTCACGCGAAGCAGTCCAGGATATTCGCGAACCTTTTTCCTGTGGCAGCGTCGAAGTGCGCCATGTGGATCGGTATCGAAGGCTCCCCGCGAACGAACTCCACTCTGGTGATTATTTCCTCCTTGAGGATGTACTGCACGTCTATCGAGGCCCCTATCTTCGGCTTGGAGCCGTCACGGAGCTTCGGTCTTATGACGCCGTACCTAGGCCCCCTTAAACCTCCGCCTTCGACCACATAGACATAGCCGAAGAACTCAGAATATGCACTAGACCTAACCTTGTCTATCAGCTTCTGCGGAAGCTTCTCGGTCCTGCGGTGTTGGGGCATTTTGCCATGATTTTATCCTTAGAGGATTAAAAATACCTATGAACGAATTCCTTGAACGGTTGGACTCCATTGTGAAAAACCAGTGCGAGAAGAAGACTGGTGTCATATTCTCCGGTGGCGTAGACTCAAGCCTTCTGGCAGTGCTCGCAGCGAGCCACTGTAGCGTAACCGCTTACACAGTGGGCGTCGAGGAAGCACCGGACTTGCCGTTCGCAAAGCAATTGAAGAGCCATTTCCATCACGAGATAATAAAGCTCAGCGATGAGGACATAGACTCAGAGTTAGACAATATACTGCCGATCATCAAAGAGACCGAAGGCGAGGTCAGCCCAGTCCGCGTAGGGGCGGAGTTCCCCACATATTTCGCGTCAAAGGCGGCAAAGGAAGACGGATTTAAGGTCGTCCTCTCTGGTCAGGGCCCGGACGAGATGTTCGGCGGCTATGCGCGGTATCTGTCAGTTTTGTTCGAAAAAGGCTACCCGCAGCTGGAGAAGCTCCTTAAATCCGACACCTACGACCTTAAGGACAGGATAATAAACATAGACAGGGCGATATGCAAATCCAATGGTGTCGAGCTGAGGAACCCCTTCCTTGCCGACGACTTTGTCGAGTATGGGTTATCAATAGACATAAAGGAAAGGCTCTGGTCGGGTTCAAAGGAGCCTAAATATCCCTGCGAGACCTACGGGGGCAAGTACGCCATAAGGAAGTTCTGCGAGAAGAAAGCTGCTGATGAGATATTGCCGAAGGACATCGTCTGGAGGCCGAAGAAAGCTGCGCAGTACGGTAGCGGCATACATAAGGTTCTTGACAGGCTCGCCCGCAAATACGGGTTTAAGGAAAAAGCGAAGAAGGCCGGCAAGGGCGAGTACCTGACGATGTTCTTAGAGAGCAGGTTATAACTTTTATTAACCAAGATTCAATCTTTCGGAGCGATTATGAAAAAAATATCTATAATAGGCGCTGGAAATGTGGGGGCGACTGCGGCCTACCTGATAGCCCTGAAGGGCCTGGCGGACGTAGTGATTGTCGATGTTGTAGAAGACCTGCCGCAGGGAAAGGCATTGGATATGAGACAGGCCGGGGCAATCGAGAATTTCAAAGTCAGCATCAAAGGCTCTAACGACTACTCTGCGACCGATAATTCGGACATAGTCATCGTGGCCGCCGGATTGGCCAGGAAGCCTGGCATGACGCGAAACGAGCTCTTCGAGAAGAACTCTGCAATCGTAAGGTCTGTCATCGGCGAAGCTATAAAGCATTCGCCCCATGCGATCTTTGTCATAGTCACGAACCCGCTTGATGCCATAGTCAGGGTCGCCATGGATGCTGGGAAAATCCCAAAGAGCCGCATCCTGGGGATGTCTGGCACTCTGGACTCCACGCGCTTCAGGAGTTTCATAGCTGAAGAAACCGGCGCAAGACCCGACCAGGTCAAAGGCATTGTCATAGGCGTGCACTCCGATGCCATGGTACCGCTGACAAGCACTGCGAGTGTCAGCGGAAAACCGCTTAAGGAAATATTGTCTCATGAGAAGATCCTGGATATAATACAAAAGACACGCACCGGCGGCGCGCAAGTAATCGAGCTGTTGAAGACTGGCAGCGCTTTCTACGCCCCGGCATCAGCAATAACAGAAATAGTCGAGGCGATAGTCAGGGACTCTAAAAAGATAATCCCCTGCTCTGTCCTCCTGGAGGGCCAGTACGGCGTACGCGACATGTTCATGGGTGTCCCTGCGCGTATCGGGGCGAAGGGCGTCGAGGGGGTCATCGAGCTTGATTTGGATGACTGGGAGAAAGAAGAGCTGAAAAAATCTGTGGAATACATAAAGCGACTTTAATTCCGTTTATTTCTAATTAACCCATGCCAGACGAGAAGAAGGTTTTGGAAGAGGGCAAGAAACTCCTTGAGGAATTCTCCGAAGCGCTTAAGGACATACCCAACACTGAAGAGACCCATTATGTCGTCGACCTGAAGAATGTCACCCGCGGCGACAGCGCAGGACAGTGCGACCCTGCCTTCCGCAAGAAGTTCGAGAAGCTAGTGCCCAAATGGGACTACGGTTATGTCAAGGTAGAGAAGAAACGATGAGCGAATACCTCGAGAAGCTGCTGGAAAAGGAAGACAAGTTCAATGCGTTCATAAAAAGATATCCGGAGAGCGCAAGGGAGCAGGCCAAAAACAGCAAGGGTAGATTAGCTGGAAAAGTCCTGGCGATAAAATCCTGCATCTGCGTCGACGGTTGTTTGACTTCTTGTGCATCTAAGACCCTAGAGAATTACATTGCTCCTTATGATGCGACGGTCATCTCAAGGATAAAGAAAGAGGGCGGAATACTAGTGGGCATGGCAAATATGGATGAGTTCGCCTGCGGTGCGAGCGGAGAGACCTCGTATTACGGGCTGACTGATAATCCGGCAGCGCCCGGCAGGATCCCAGGTGGATCTTCTTCGGGTTCTGCCGCTGCTGTTGCGGCAGGTTATGCCGACATGGCGCTAGGGACCGACACTGGAGGGTCTGTCAGGAACCCGGCTTCCCACTGCGGCGTAGTCAGCATAAAACCAACATACGGGCTGGTCTCAAGGTATGGCCTCTGCGACATGGCCATGAGCCTTGAGCAGATAGGCCCTATCGGGCGCAGTGTTAATGATGCTGCGCTCCTGCTGGACGTCATCGCAGGCAACGACCCAAAGGATGCGACTTCCTTAAACGTTCAAAATAATTTCTCCAAGAACCTGAACAAAAATCTCAAAGGAAAAAAGATCGGATACCCAAAAGAATTCGACGCGTTGATAGTTGACGAGGGCATACGCAACGTAATCCACAGTTCCTTAGACAAGCTCAAGGATGGTGGGGCAAAGATCGTCGATGTGCAGCTCCCGTCGCTGAGCAAAGCGATACCGACCTATTACCTAAACGTTTATGTGGAGTTCTTCTCCGCAACGAGGAAGTACGATGGGAGGCGCTACGGGCACAAGATAGAGGAAGTCTGTGGCGAGGAGGTCTTAAGGAGGATTCTTCTCGGCAGCTACATCAGCCAGAAGGAATGGCAGGGCAAGTTCTACAGGAAAGCGCTGCAGGCGAGGTCTGTCATAAGGGCCGAACTGCTACGAGCTCTGAAGGATGTCGATGTTTTGGCCGGTCCTGTCGTCCCAAAACTCCCGCACAAGCTCAAGGAGAGGATAACCGACCCGAGGGTAATGTATGCCTACGACATTTTCACCGTCCCCGCAAACCTTGCTGGCGTCCCAGCTGGTTCCGTCCCTGCGGGAAAGGTCAACGGGATACCTACAGGGTTACAAATAATCGGCAAATCGCTTGAGGACCAAAAGGTTCTTGACGTGATGGCAGGGTTTGAATCAGTCAGTCCCTACAACGCTCTTTAACCTCTCGATACCGCCGATCTTCTTTATCACGCGTGCAACGCCCTTCGGGACCAGACCCTCCCACTCGCTGTCCTTAAGTATCTTTCCCCTTATGGCGGTGCCACTGTACTTGTGGCGGTCGAAGAGCGGCTGTTCCTTTACCCTCATCCCAGCCTCCTCAAAGAGCCTCTTCGAGAGGGGGTTCCTTGTGTACGCCACGTCGAACGGCGGGCAGAATGCCCTCACATGACTAGCCCACAACGAGTTGTTGTTTATGTCCGGTATCGGGACTATTATGTATCTATGCAGCGGTACGCCCTCGTCTGCAAGGGCCTCTGATATCATGCTCAGCCTTTCACCGCCTGTGAAAGGGTTCTCCCGTCTGTGGCTGTCCTGAGCGCTCCCTATCCCTATCACCAGGACGTCGCACTCCTTCAATATCTGCTTCACGACCTCCAAGTGGCCGTTGTGGAACGGCTGGTACCTGCCAATCAGAAGAGCAGTAGTCATATGCCTATTTTTTAAACTTAACATTCAAAAACGCGCGTGATACCAAAGTCTCATCCTCGCTACGAGTCGCTGATGCAGAGGCTCCTGATAGAAGACGGGGTCAAAGAAGGTTTTGTCACGCTCACTGGCATGATTGCTCAGGGCAGGGGCGAGGCGTTCGACTACCTGATAGGCGAGAAGACGACAAAGACCGCCGAGCTGGCCGAGAAGGCGGCCGTCTGTGCCTTGCTGAAAGCAAAAGATCCTGTGATATCCGTCAATGGAAACGTAGTCGCCTTGTGTCCCAAGGAAGTTGTAAAACTTGCCGATTTGGTCAATGCGAAAATAGAAATCAACCTCTTTTATTGGACAAAAGAACGTGAGAAGAAAATCGCCCGGGTCTTAAGGAAGGCTGGCGCGAGGAAAGTCTACGGGACCGGCAAAAAAGTGAAGATCCCAAACCTTGACTCTGCGCGCGGGATGGTAGATCCAGAAGGTATCTACAAGGCCGATGTCGTTCTCGTCATGCTCGAAGACGGCGACAGGACCAAGGCCATCTGTGACATGGGTAAAAAAGTGATAGCAATAGATCTCAATCCTTTCTCCAGGACAGCGCAGGCCGCGGACATTACCATAGTGGACAACGTAGTGCGTGCGCTGCCGAACATGATAAGATTCGTCAAAAGCGGGTGCAGAGCGGATTTCGACAACAGGAAAAACCTAAAGGAATCAATAGGCGAGATACGCAAGACCCTATCGCTGTAGTATCTCAACTATAGTCTTCATCTCTTCTATGGTCAGCTGCCCCTCCGCCGACTCCTTGCCTCTTTCAAGAGCGGCGTAAGCCAGGTATGAACCTACCTGCGGGCCGAATATGCGGGACATTACCCCGAGCTTGCCCATCGAGACGCCTATCATCTGCTTGCCGTTAACTTTGAAATGCTCTATAACCGACAGTAAGTTGGCCACGTCTTCAATAGTCTTCGGCATCACCGATATCTTCGCGATAGATGCGCCTGCGGCGTATTCGTTCTTGCAGATATCTATCATCTCCTGCTTCGTAGGAGTCTTCTTGAAGTCGTGGTGGGAGATTATCATCTGCGCGCCGTTGCTCTTGCAGGCCTTCGATATCTCGTACCTCCAGCCGATGTCCATCGATTCTTCGACATCCACATACTGCGCGCCGAAGCTCAAACAGGTCTGCAGGTGGTTTATCCTGTCTTTCTCCTGCCCGTTCCAGAACCCGCCGTCCTTTGCGGATCTTAGTGTGACTATCTTTGGTATATCGACACTGTCGATGAGGTCGCCTATCTTCCCATCGTCCAGCTCGCCTATGTAGTCCAGTCTCAGCTCCACGAGATCGGCGCCGAGTTCCTTAGACCTTTTGATTGCCTTCAGCGCATCTTCTACGTTAGCCTCTATTATGGACACACAAATCAGGGTCATTTTTCGTTGATTGTTTCCTTAACAGCCATGCCGAAATGGCGGCCGCCCTCCTCGACGTATGCGAGGACCTCGTCACCCTTCTTAAGTTGCGCCACGGAAATCGCGCTTCCGTCCTTGCCGGTGAGCCTTATCGTTTCTGCGTTCTGCAGGATTGTGCTTATCCCCTTCCCGTTAACATCCGCTTCTACCAATATCATCGGCCTCTTCTCTATCTTCATCCTTCCGACTATCATCACCCTCGTGTTGCCTTTGAAATCCACTGCGAGGATCTCATCCCCGCTGTTGATCTCACTGAGGTATTCCGTCTTGCCATTAGGCAGGAGCGTGTATGCATGCACAGGCCCCGCGTTCACGCGGAACGGCCGCGCAGCCACGTATGGCGATTCGATTGTTTCGGAGTGGACCAGGAATAAGCCTGAGCTTGCGGAACCTACGAGCATTCCCTCACCTTTCTCGAACAGCGAGCATGCGTCGACACAGACGCGGTCGCCCATCCCGACATTCTTGAGGTTTGTTATCTTAGCGACTTGTAGCGTAACTTTTGGAGTGCTCATCTTATCCATGATTTCTCTCACCTTCGCTATCTCAGAAGCTTTCCCGTCAAACAGTATCCCGTTAACGCCCGACTCAAGGGTCTCAAATGCGACCTTCGCGTCCTCAGGCGATCTGACGCGCGCGATGAGTGTGCCGCTCTTCTTCTGTTTGGCAGCGATTAGATTCTCAAGCGGGATGACGGTCCAGTCGGTTGTCGAGACTATGACAACCCCAGAGCTTGCTTCCTTCGCAGCCTTCAGCTCATCTTCTTTGTTTTTTATCGTTATGAATTTCGCTTGCACGTCCTCGCCGATTACTTTGACGTTGCCGAGTTCTTTTACCTTTTTCGCCTCGCCGGAATTAACCAAGACAGCATCCGCGCCAGCCTCTAATGCTGAGGTGACTCGCTTCTTCCTAGTCTCCCATGCCTCCGTGCCATCGGCAGAAACCCATAACAGTTTAGCCATAATCGGGTAGAATAAGTGACTAATTTGCTGCGTATGCAATAAAAACGCTTACTTGCCTATGACCCCAACGTGCACCTTCCTCTGCCTCGGCCCGTCGAACTCGGTGAGAAAGATTCCCTGCCAGGTGCCGAGGACCAGCCTACCGTCTTTGATTATTACATTTAAGGAGCTTCCCATGAGCGAGGCCTTTATATGTGCATCCGCATTGCCCTCGGTATGGGCATAGCCTCCGTTGTGCGGGAAATATCTGCTTAAACTATTGATTATGTCGGCCTGCACGTCAGGGTCGGCGTTCTCGTTGATTGTCAACCCTGCTGTCGTGTGCGGGCAGAAGAGGATACAGATTCCTTCCTTTACCTTCGATTTTTCGACGAGTTTCTCGATTTCTCCCGTTATGTCAACGAACTCGCTCCTGATCTTCGTGGATACGCTTAGAGTTTCCATTAAGCCGAAAAGATAAAATAAAAGAAAGTATATTTACTTCAGCAGCTTCATCGCTTCTTCGATGCTCCTGTTCCCATGGACTACAGCATCTACGGCAGCGACCATCTTAGAGGGATTGTCAGCCTGGAACACGTTCCTGCCCACGGCCACCCCAGCGCCGCCGGCATGCAGACTATCCTTAATGCTCTGTAAAACCCCTTTTGTGTCCTTGGCCTTCTCACCGCCCGCTATGACGACAGGTATTTTGCCCGCCGCCTTCACGACTTCCTTGAAGCTCTCCTTGTCGCCGGTGTAGTTGGTCTTAATAATATCAGCGCCCAGTTCTACGCCTATCCTTGTCGCTAGCTTGACTATCTCAACATCGTACGGGTCCTTGATTTCATGCCCCCTCGGGTACATCATCGCAAGCAGTGGCATGCCCCATTTATCAGCGGTCTCGGACACCATGCCCAGGTCCTGCAGCATATCTGCCTCGGTCTCTGCGCCGATGTTCACGTGGATCGAAACAGCATCCGCGCCCATCATCACAGCATGCTCGACCGTAGTAACAACCCTCTTCGCATTCGGGTCTGGGCCCTTTGATGTAGAACCTGATAAGTGAATTATGAGACCGACGTCCTTTCCATAGCCCCTGTGCCCGCCGCTCACCATGCCCTTGTGGAGCAAGACTGCGTTGGCACCGCCCTTGACCACCGCGTCAACAGCCTTTGCCATGTCTTCAAGACCAGGTATCGGGCCTACGCTGATGCCGTGGTCCATCGGTACTATTATCGTCCTTCCGTCCCTGCGGTCCATTATCCGCTCCATGCGGATTTCTTTGCCGGAAATCATTGTGCTTATTTTGCGCGGACATATTGATAAATCTATTGTCCGGACGATTTGCGGAATAAGATTCAAAAAGACCGAAAAACGCGGAACTGCGTTCACTTTTCTAGCCTCAAAGAAAGATTTTTATGCCATAAGCTCTTAATAAACCGTAGATTCTTTTAATTCGGGGGCAAAATGGTAATCAAGGTTGGCGTAAACGGTTATGGGACTATAGGCAAGCGCGTCGCTGACGCCGTGATGAAGCAGAAGGACATGAAGCTGGTCGGCGCAGTGAAGATGAGCCCGAACTACGAGGCGAAGATGTGCGTCCAGAAGGGGGCACCCCTATACTCCGCTGAAGGCGCGAAATTGGAAGACTTCGAGAAAAAGAAAATACCGCTTGCTGGCAGGGCGAACGACATGTTCAACCAGTCCGACATAATCGTGGACGCGACCCCGGGCAAAGACGAGCTGATGGCCCAGAACTTCAAGAAGATTTTTGAGCAGAAAGGGAAGAAGGCCATCTTCCAGGGGGGCGAGCCGCACGAATTGACCGGATTCAGTTTCAACGCTTTATGGAGCTACGACCAGGCGAAGGGCAAGCAGTTCGCCCGCGTCGTCTCCTGCAACACGACCGCTTTGTGCAGGTCCATCTATGCGATCTCCCAGGCGACTAAGATAAACAGGATAGATGCAGTCCTAGTCAGACGGGCTACTGACCCTGGTGACTCGAAGACGGGACCGATAAACGCCATCGAGCCTGAGGTCAAACTCCCGTCGCACCACGGGCCGGACGTCCAGAGCGTTATCGGGAAGAACTTCAACATAAACACAATGGCAGTGAAGGTACCGACCACCCTGATGCACGAGCACAACCTGATAATGCACCTGGCCGACAAGTCGGTGACTGAGGACCAGATAATCAAGGCCATGGAGAACACTACTAGAATAATCTTAGTCAATTCCAAGGACGGGCTGAAATCTACCGCTCAGATAATGGAATATGCGCGCGATTTGGGGCGACCCTGGAGCGACTTATATGAAACTGTCGTCTGGAGGGATTCAGTGCACATAAAGGACGGAGTGCTCTACTTCTGCCAGGCAGTCCACCAGGAGAGCAACGTTGTCCCTGAAATCGTCGATTGCATCCGTGCAATGTACGGCTCGATGAAGAAAGAGGACAGCATTAGGGAAACGAACCGGACTATGGGAATTTTGAAATAGGCGATTTAGGTTTATCCGGCTCCGCCCCCGCCGCCACCTCCGCCGCCCCCGCCACCTCCGCCGAAGCCACCGCCACCCGAGGTGCCGCTTGCCGAGGCAAAGGAAGAGCTGAACGAGCCGACCATGCTGCCAAAGCCCCCCATGCCTGAAAACGCGGAGTAGCTGATGCCGGCTGCAAAGATATGGCTGTTGTATTCTCCCGAATAGTCTTTGAAGACGCTGTCCATCGCCTTTTCGACCTTGTCAGCAACGCCGAGGGGCATGGCGTAGACGAGGTACTGTTCCCACAATACTACCGCCTCTGGCGGGACGCTCCTCAACTGGCTGAAGTCTTCGAGGAACTTTTTGAACCGCATCCACTTGACATAGTGTTCCGCCCCTAGTGGCGTGCGGTTTGGGAGCGCCTCTAGGAAGAGCACGTTCAGCACGACTGCGATTGCGATTACTGCGAGTGCCGTGGTAAAAGAAAAGACGGCGCTAGCAATGGCGACAACGGCAGTCACGCCAGCGAACCTCAAAATCCCGTTCTTCTTCGAGAACAGTTTCAGGTCCTTCACCTCTTTGCCGACAGATGCTGTCCACTTCTGGCCGAATCTCTGGCTCTCATACGGGTGCGCCCTCAGGTACTTCTTCCAGTCCTCGAGAATCAACCCTTTTCCATCATAAGCTGATGATTTTTTCATAGCCCTGCTCTTCGTCACAACAGCTATCTTGTCCAGCAACAGAGCCTCGCTTTCCGGCAGCCCCTCCGCGTTGTCATCCTTTATTATTATCGCATACTCTTTGTCCTTGCCGAAGAGCCCCAATACCTTTTCCTTCTTGATGATGTCTATCTTCAGTTTGCCCTTCAGGCAGAGGTGCAGCAGCTCGCCTGTCATGTCAGTAAGATGCGGCTTTTTGAGCCAAGGATGCATAAGTGCGCTCACGACGGCGGGGCTGTAGTCTGCAGGAGGCTCGCGCTCGTATATCGACGGCACGTCGACGCGTGGCTCTCTCCCGTAGTAATTCCAAATAAGGAAGAATATCCCTGCTTCAACTATCGAAAACAGTATTAGGGTCCACACCTTACTTATGTCAAATGCCGACAATATGAGCAAAAACCCTGCGGCTATCAGCAAGCCGCCGGAGCGCAATGCAATCATGGATATAGTCTCGAACCTCAGTCTCCTTGTGATGCCCCCGATGACCAGTAGTATGAAGGCCAGGAATATCGCCAAAAAACCGATTTCCATCATCATCTCGGAGTCCTTCTCGGCTATTGCATAGCCCTGTTCCTCAGCGATTATTCCTGCCAGCCCGTTGCCAGGTTTCGTGATGCTGTTCTCAGTGCTTGTCAGAAGTTGCCTTGGGAAAGCCACTCGCATCTCCACCCAGCTCCCGCTTGAGATGCCAAATGCCTGGAAGATGACTTTTTTGTTGCCGACGAGCCCGGTCTTACCCTCTAAGTTCGGATGCCCCCAGACGTAAACGTCTGCTGGGTCGTTGACCTCGCCTGGAAGCGATATTTCGCCGTATATCTCCGGCAGGTATTTGTCCCAACCGGAGCCCCAGACCTTCCAATAGAACTCGGCGACGTCATCATAAGCAGTCACCGCTCTGGCAAGCTGGTATTTGAAGAGAAATGTCTTGCTCTCGTAACTTGCCTGGTAATACCATGTCACCTTGGTCTCGCTGCCCTCCGTCGTCTCGAACCTCAAAGGCGTCATCGCGCCGCCTGTAACGTCATATACCTCTATGCCGCTGACCTGCCAGTCGCCCCTCGGGATATCGCGATAGGCATACGTGAAATCGCCTGAGAAATCGAATGTTATCCTCTCACTAACATTCACCAGCCCGTCATGTTCTATTACATAATAGCATTCGGCCTTTTCCAGCGAGTATGATTTTGCTGAAACCAGTGGAACCAGGAGCAGCAGAATCACAATCAGGAATTTCTTCATATTGATTTGATTGAGTGACGTTTAAAAATATTTTACAATTAAGAATCTAGCTTTTTAGCCCACATCGTCAAATTAGCCTAGTGATGAAACTTTAACCCAGTCTCTGAGCTTCGGCTGTGATGATAAGGGTAGCTACTGAAAAAGGTTTCGTCAATGCGCCAGGTTTTATCGGCCTTCTTTCTAACTTAGCGGGGTGGATACCAAGCAATATCTCCGGATGCTCGACGAGCAGGTTGCTGCACAGTACAAGGTAGCTGGAGCAGCGCGAGCAAAGGGTCTTGACCCGTCGATGGAGGTCGAAGCCCTACCGACGAGGAACCTGGCAGAGCGGGTGGAAGGTCTTGTCGGCCCAAAATACATAGCCGATGAGATCAAGAAGTGCCAGGAGGAAAAGCTCCCGAGAGAAAAAATAGTCGAGCGGATCATCGACTGGATCCTGAAAGGGACCTATCTGAAGGACCTCAGCAAGCAGGAGCGTATAGAACAAGCCCTCCGGACATCGCTTGCCATCCTTACAGAAGGGGTCGTCTCTGCGCCGCTGGAAGGAATATCAAAAGTCACGATAGAACGAAACCCTGACGGTTCCGATTACCTCGCAGTATATTACGCTGGTCCTATCAGAGGCGCTGGCGGTACCGCCGCAGCGCTGAGCGTCTTGCTGGCCGATTACATCAGAAGGAAAGAAGGAATAAGCGATTACAGGCCTACGGACACTGAAGTCGAGCGGTACAAAGAAGAGTTAAAGATATATCACAGGAGAATCGTCCGCCTACAATACATGCCGACCGATGACGAGATAAACCTCATCGTGAGAAACGTGCCAATCTGCATAGACGGCGACCCGACGGAAGACCAGGAGGTTGATATCCACAAAGGCCTTGAGAGGGTCAAGACTGACAGGATACGTGGCGGCATCTGCTTAGTCATCGGCGAGGGAATCGCGCAAAAATACAAGAAGATCCTTAAATTCGCCGACGGCATCGGACTTACCGGCTGGGAATGGCTCAATGACATGAAGAAGGGCACTGCAGAAAAGGCCGAGGTCAGAGAGATACGCCCGAACAAGAAGTTCCTTGAGGATATAGTCGCAGGCAGGCCGATATTTGCCTATCCATCAATGCCCGGCGGGTTCAGGCTAAGGTACGGCAGGAGCAACATGTGCGGCATAGCATCAAAGGCGATACACCCTGCGACTATGGAAATCCTCGACGAGTTCCCGGCCGTAGGCACACAGTTTCGAGTCGAGCGCCCGGGAAAGGGGATGGTGGTCGTACCATGCGCAGAGATGGAAGGGCCTGTCATAAAGGACAGCTTTGGAAATGTCAAGATAGTGTACACGGTAGACGAGGCTAAGGAAGCGAAGAGCGATCTCGCAGAGATACTCCACCTCGGCGACATGCTGGTCCCGTATGGCGACTTCTTGAACTCGAATGAGATCCTGCCGCCGTCTGGCTATGTCGAGGAATGGTGGGAGATGGAGTACAAGAAAGCTGGCGGCTCGGACACGAACATAGACGGGCTCAAAGCAGTCAGGATATCCAGCGAATTGTCAATACCGATGCATCCGAAGTACAACTTCCCCTGGCATGACGTGACCGTCAAGGATTTAAGGAAACTCATCGCATGGATAGAGAACTCAAAAGTAGAGTTTGATTATGGGAAGAACCGGCTGGTAGTGAAAAAAGACGGCGACGCGAAAAGGGTCTTAGAACTATTGTTAGTCCCGCATACGGTTTCAGGGGAAAATGTCATAATAGAGGATTATGCCGTTCCGCTGCTTACCGCTCTTGGCGTTCTGGAGAACAATCAGATTACCAATGCCTCCGAAAAGCTCAAGCATATGAGCGCCGAGGATAACGGTTTCGCTGCTATCCAGAAGCTGTCGCCGATAAAGATACGCGCGAAGGTCGGCTGCTACATAGGCGCGCGAATGGGAAGGCCTGAAAAGGCGAATAAAAGGCTGATGGAACCTGCGCCGCATGTGTTGTTCCCGGTAGGCGAAATCGGCGGCAACGTAAGGAGCATAACAAAGGCTTCCAAGAACTCGTTTGTGAGATCTGAAGTCGCGCGCATGCGCTGCCCGAGTTGCAAGAAACTCACTATGCTGCCAAAATGCCCTGACTGTGCCACGCAGACGTATCTGGAATACAAGTGCTCATGCGGCTTCATCGGCAAGGAGAAAATCTGCAAGAGGTGCAAGAAGGAGGCGGATGCATATGAAGAGGCAGAGATACCGATCAAGGGTCTGATGGAGCAGGCTGAATTGAAGCTGAAGACAAAACCAATGGGCGAGTTAAAGGGCGTGAGAGGCATGACCTCGTCCATTAAGATGCCCGAACCGATAGCGAAGGGCATACTGCGCCTGAACAATGGCGTATTCGTCTTCAAAGACGGGACGATACGCTACGACGGCACCGATGTGCCAACGACACACTTCCGGCCAAAGGACATAGGAATTTCGGTCGAGAGGCTTAAGGAACTTGGCTATGATAAAGACATATGCGACAAGCCGCTCGATAGGGAAGACCAGATACTCCCCCTGTTGGCGCAGGACATAATAATACCAACAGACTCAGTCGAGTATATGACAAACATCTGCAAGTTCGTAGACTCTTTGCTCAAGGACTTTTATGGACTTGAAGAGTTCTACAAGGTGAAGAAAAAGGAGGACCTTGTAGGCCATCTGGTCGTGGGTCTTGCGCCGCACACCTCAGCAGCGATACTAGGCAGGATAATAGGCTTTGCGGATGTCAAGTGCATAATCGCCCATCCGTTCTGGCACTCGGCCAAGCGAAGGAACGCGGACGGGGATGAAGATTCAATTATGATGCTTATGGATGTACTTTTGAACTTTTCATACGCCTACCTGCCTGAGAAGAGGGGCGGGAGGATGGATGCCCCGCTGGTCATAAACACGAACCTTGACCCGAAGGAGGTCGACAGCGAGGCGCATTGCATAGAGACGGTTTGCTCATATCCCCTTGAGTTCTACGAGAAGACGCAGGAGCTGCCCACCGCAAAGGAGCTGAAGATAGACGTCGTGGAGAACCATCTAGACAACAACCCGTTCGACATAGGGTTTACGAAATTTTCCACATGGGTCGGCGCGCCCAAGGAGTCTAGATATGTCCAGCTGGGAGAGATGTCCGAGAAGACCGACGTGGAGCTGAAGCTATGCAAGAAGATACGAGCGGTCGATGTCTCCGATGTCGCCAAGAGGCTTGTCGATTCCCATCTGATAAGGGACACCTACGGAAACCTGCGGGCTTTCGCGCGGCAGAAATTCCGTTGCGTCAAGTGCAACGCCAAGTATCGCAGGGTCCCGCTGGTGGGCAAGTGCGAGAGGTGCGGCGGAAAGGTCATCTTGACTGTCTCAAAGGGGACGATTGAGAAGTATGTCGAGCTCACTGATAGTGTCGTGAAGGAATACGTAGACTCCGACTACATCAAGCAGAGGATGGATCTGGTTAAGAAGGAGATAAGGTCCGTCTTCGAGAACGACAAGGTCCGTCAGTTCTCGCTATCCGAATTCGCATGATTTTTGTTTGGATTTACAGAAAATAATAAAATGCCATTGTTTGACAATATGCTGAAGGACAACGAGTCGTTGTTCAAGGACGAAGACACGCTCGATTTTGACTATCTGCCAGAGCTGCTGCCATACAGGGAAAACCAGCAGCAGTACCTCGCAGAATGCATAAAGCCGCTGATCCAGGGCAGGCAGGGGAAAAGCCTGCTCATAAGCGGCGCGCCGGGGATCGGGAAGACTTCATGCGTGAAATTCGTCTTCAGGGAGCTCCTGGAAATGACGGACGATGTCAAGCCTGTCTTCATCAACTGCTGGAAGAAGCAGACGACCAATGCAGTCCTGGCGGATGTCGCTAACCAACTGGGCGCGATAGGCGCGCAGTTCAAGAACAACGAGGAGCTGTGGGACGCGGTACAGAAAGGCCTGAAGCGGTTCAAGGGCATAGTGCTGGCGTTTGACGAGATCGACAAGGCAAAGGAGCATGATTTCCTTTACCAGATAATAGAGAACGTTCCCAGATTCACTATACTCCTAATAACCAATGAGAGGGACTTCCTCGCAAACATGGATACGCGCATTCGTTCCCGGCTGGTCGTCGAAGAGCTCGAATTCCCCGCTTACAAGAAGGCAGAAGTCGCAGGGATACTTGAGGAGAGAAAGAAATATGCCTTCGTATCTGGGGTCTGGAGCAAGGAGGCGTTTGAGATGGTCATCGAGAAGTGCTGCTCAAAAGGCGACATAAGGACAGGGCTTGTGCTGATGCGCGAGGCGGGCCGCTCTGCTGAAAAAGAGGCGTCTAAGCGGATAACCGTCGAGCATGTTATGAAATCCAAGGCCGGCATACTGGACATACAGGCAAGCGACCTCGATGAAAGAGAGAAGCGCGTGCTGAGCGTCATAAAGGAGAATCGCGGAGTCGAGACCGGGAAGCTGGCAGAGCTGCTTAAGGAGGAAGGGTTAAACATACCCGATTCCACACTGCGCCGCGTCCTGCAGAAACTTGACAAGGGCGGCTACATCTTCAGGGAGCCTGCACAGGCCGAGGGCGGCGGCCAGACGATGAAGCATTATGTTGATGAGTAAGATGACCTGCTCACGCTGCAAGAAGAAGGAACTCATAGAGCTCCCATACATCCAGCAGAAGTTGTGCCCGGATTGCTTCACCAAGTTCTTTGAGAAGCGAGTCAGAAGGACCATACGCTGCTACAACCTGCTTGAGACCGAGGACAGGACCGCAATCGCGCTTTCCGGCGGGAAGGACTCGATGACTGTGCTGACAATCTTGAAGAGCCTTTCCAAGAAAGCGCCGAAGTCGAAACTCTTTGCCATAATGGTAGATGAGGGTTCTCCGGGCTACAGGGACAAGCTGATAAAGACTGCCGCTAATTACTGCGAGAAAATCGAAGTCCCCTATCACATCTACTCATTTAAGGAAGAGCTCGGCATGACGATAATCGATATCATGAAAAAAGCTGAGAAGCTCGGGAACCCGATGCCTGCCTGCACTTACTGCGGGGTCTTCAGGCGTCAGCTCCTCAACCAAAAGGCGCGTGAATTAGGCGCTACGAAAATCGCGACGGGTCACAACCTCGACGACGAGTGCCAGACCGCGCTGATGAATTTCCTCAAGGGCGACGCCTACAGAATAGCGCGCGCAGGGGCGATGGTAGGTGTAATAAAGAACAAGCTATTCGTCTCGCGCATAAAGCCCCTGCGGGAGACGCCGGAGTCCGAGGTGAAGCTCTACACAGAGCTGAAGAACATACCGACAACCTATGCGTCATGCCCGCTTAACAAGGATGCCTTCAGGGTTTATATCAAAAAATTGCTGAATGAAATGGAGGTGAGATACCCGGGCATAAAATATCAGATACTTGGCAGCGTAGATGAGATAATACCGATTCTGCGCGGCCACTACTACGGTCTGGGAGAATCACCGAGCGTCTGCAAGAAGTGCGGTGAGGTATCCTCAAGCGATGAATGCAAGTTCTGCCAGCTGAAGAAGGCTCTCGGACTCTAATAATCCCCCTACTTTTTCAAAACATTTTTTAATCACCCCCCATAATCATAACATGGCTTCGTGCGAAAGATTCATCCTTTGGTTTGACCAGATTGGGATAAAGGACGTGCCTATTGTCGGCGGCAAGAACGCTTCGCTAGGCGAGATGTATAGGAAGCTTACAAAGAAGGGCGTCAGGATCCCAAATGGATTTGCTATAAATGCTGATGCTTATCGCTATATGCTCAAAGAGGCTGGTATAGACAAAAAAATCAAGGAGATTCTCAGCGATCTTGACACGCGCGACCTCAGCAATCTTCGCGAGCGCGGCCATAAAATCCGCAACGTTATACTACAAGCTAATTTCCCAAAGGACTTGGACAATGAGATAATCAGGGCTTATGCCAAGCTGTGCAAGCAATACGGCCAAAACACCGACGTAGCGGTGAGATCTTCAGCGACTGCAGAGGACCTTCCGGACGCGTCCTTCGCTGGCCAGCAGGAGACTTACCTCAACATACGCGGCGACTACGAGCTGTTGGAGGCTTGCAAGAAGTGTTTCGCCTCGCTCTTCACCGACCGCGCGATATCCTATCGCGTTGACAAAAAATTTGACCACTTCAAGGTTGCCCTCTCAATCGGTGTGCAGAAGATGGTGCGCTCCGACAAAGCAGCCTCCGGAGTCATGTTCAGCATTGATACTGAGACTGGTTTCAGGGACGTCGTACTGATAAACTCGTCCTACGGCCTCGGAGAGAACGTTGTTCAGGGTGCCGTAAATCCGGACGAGTTCTATGTCTTCAAGCCGACCCTGAAAAAGGGTTTCAAGCCGATAATATCCAAGGTCGTCGGCGCGAAATCCATACGGATGATCTATGCCGTGGATGGCTCCAAACACCCGACGAAGAACGTCACAGTCCCTGACGAGATGCGGCGCCAGTTCTCGATAAATGACAAGGAGGTCCTTAAACTGGCCGGGTGGGCCAGCATAATCGAGGACCACTACAAGAAGCCCATGGATATGGAGTGGGCCAAGGATGGCATAAGCGGCGAATTATTTATCGTACAAGCCAGGCCTGAGACCGTCCAAAGCCAGAAGGATGTTACGACTTTTGAGAATTACCGCTTGCTCCAGAAGGGCAAGGTCCTGATAACTGGCCAGAGTGTAGGCGAAAAAATCGGCGCAGGGAAAGTCAACGTCATAAAGAGCGCGCATGACATGAGCAAGTTCAACAAGGGCGACGTCCTTGTAACTGACATGACAGACCCCGACTGGGAGCCAGTAATGAAGATAGCATCTGCGATAGTCACAAACAGGGGGGGGAGAACCTGCCACGCTGCCATCGTCTCTAGGGAACTAAGCATACCGTGCGTTGTCGGCACACTGCGCGCCACAGAAGCACTCAAGACTGGGCAGTTGGTCACTGTTTCATGCGGCGAGGGCGAGGAGGGTTTTGTCTATGAGGGCGTCCTCAGGTTCAAGGTCAATAAGATCGACCTGAAGAAGATCCCCAAAACCAGGACGAAGATAATGATGAACGTGGGCAACCCCGAGCAGGCGTTCGAAGCATCGTTCTTGCCCAATGACGGTGTCGGCCTTGCGCGCGAGGAGTTCATCATCAACACTTACATCAAGATACACCCGCTTGCGCTACTGAACTACAAAACGATAAGGAAGGATCCGAAGAACGCCGATTTGATCGAAGAAATCGACTCGCTTACGCAGGGTTATACAGACAAGACCAAGTTCTTCGTCGACAAGCTCGCTCAAGGCGCCGGTATGATCGCATCCGCGTTCTATCCCAAGGATGTCATCTTACGTTTCAGCGATTTCAAGAGCAACGAATATGCGAACCTCATAGGCGGGAGGCTTTATGAGCCCAAGGAAGACAACCCGATGATAGGCTGGCGCGGAGCCTCAAGATATTACGCGCCGGGGTATGAGGCGGGTTTCGCCCTAGAGTGCGAGGCGATAAAAAAGGTAAGAGAAGAATTCGGCCTTACCAACCTAAAGGTGATGATACCCTTCTGCAGGACTGTCAAAGAAGGCAAGCAGGTCCTGGCAACAATGGCAAAATACGGTCTGAAGCGCGGTGTCAACGGACTGCAGGTCTATGTCATGTGTGAGATACCTTCAAACGTCATACTCGCCGACCAGTTCTCCAAGATCTTCGACGGATTCAGCATAGGGTCAAACGACCTGACGCAACTGACGCTCGGCCTTGACAGAGACTCGGCGTTGGTCAGTCACATATACGACGAGCGCAATGATGCCGTCAAGAGATTGATAACACAGGTGATAAGGACCGCCAAGAAATACAAGCGTAAGATAGGGATCTGCGGCCAGGCGCCGTCTGACTTCCCGGACTTTGCAGAGTTCCTCGTCGAGCAGGGCATAGACTCGATATCCTTAAACCCGGACACGGTCGTGAAGACAAGGCTCGCGATTGCTAAGAAAGAAAAGAGGCTCTAGACACCAGCGCCCCTGACAACTATACCTTTTTTCGTTATCTCCATATCGACAAGCTCATTAGAGTGGTTGGTCTCTCGCATCTTTATCACCTCTATCGACCTAGTTCTGCGCTTCTTCTCCTGCGGGTGGTAGAGGGCTATTATCGCATCAACTACTGACTCCGCTATACCTATATTCGGCCCATTGTCGGTGCTGGGCACGTTGTCTATTGTTATTATCGCCGTGCAGCCGTGCTTCTTAAGCCAGGTCACGAAGTCGAGGACGTATTTCCTTTTTTCGTATTCATCCTTTCCAAGGAGGTCGAACATGATTATCGGGTCGACGACTATCCTCTTTATACCCATGCTCTTTATTACGCCGCCGATCTGGCCGAAACCCGCTTCGACAAGGTTCAGTAAGTCTTGTGGCGCGATCTTTATTATCCTGAGCTTATTATCCTTCACCAGGTTTTCGATATCCCAACCGAACTCCTCGCCTTCCTCCCTTAACTGTTCAGGTTCTTCCTCAAAGGTTATGAACAGGCCGCTCTCCCCGTGTTTTGCCCCCTCAACCAGGAACTGAAGGCAAAAGGTGGTCTTACCAGTGCCGTAGGTACCGCAGAGCAGTATAGTGTGCCCCCTTATGAACCCGCCTTCGGTCATCTCGTCAAGGCCGGGTATACCCGTCTTTATCCTTTCCACTTTAACTGCCATTTTTTAGGAGGGTCTCGTTGTAATAGATTATAGTTTCGAATACTAAAATAAAAAAGGGTTTTTTGACATGGATCGGGGACAAGCCGCCGTTGAGATGATAGTTATACTGGGCATATCCGTGTTAGTACTGATGATCATACTAGCCTCCACCCGTGAGGAGCTTGCCAATACCGGGAACAGGTTCGACAACACGCAGATAATGACTAGCTTGGCGCGCCTTGCAGACGCTGCCGATTTTGTCTATTCCCAGTCAATCGGGGCATCGATGGAGGTCTATATAACAATACCCAACTCGGTGCGTTCACTGAATGTCACTGGCCACTGTTTCGAGTTCGCTATCGCACTACCCGACGGAACTATCAGCCAGCCGCCGCCGCCGTGCACCTTGGCAAGGCTAAATGGTACGATATCCGCCGCCCCCGGAAGCAAATATGTCAAGCTGACCAACGAAGGTGCGCAGGTGAAAGTGAACTGAATCCGCCAGATAAAGATGGAGTCAAACGGCCAGTTTTCAGTGGATTATATGATCGCAGTGATAATGTTGGGGATAGTAGCCCTTGCAATATTCGTTGCGTTCGACACAAACGAACGGCAGGTCGCCACCACGACGGAGCGCATCTACATGAAAGGCGTTGCCGAGGGTCTGGCGAACACCATAGACAACATCCTGATAATGGGCGATGGCGCGCAGAAGGAGTTCCACATCGCCAACACGACGCTGGCCGGGAGGCATTACAACGTAACCATAAGAAAGAACGTAATACTGCTCCGTTGGAACCAATCTGATTACGCGACCCGGTTCTCCACCTCAAAACTGAACTTCACTCATATGAACTCGACCGAGATCTGGCTGCAGCCAGGCGATATAATGATTTGGAATTCAAATGGAACTATCTACCTACAGAATCCGAAATAAAGGCCAGGTCAGCACGTTGGACTTGATAGTCGCGATGATGATATTCTTAGTCATAGTCTTAATGTTCATGTGGGCGTGGGGCGATGCCAACAGCAATGTCTGGGGGTATGAGAACTCAAAGACCCACAGGGAAAAAGCCATGAATGTACTGGACGTCCTGCTTAGGACCAGCGGCGGGCCGTCTAATTGGGAGGACCTGCAGAACGTCACTGGCGGAAATGTTACTTCTATAGGCCTCGTCTCCGAGCCAAGCGTCCTTGACAGAGCAAAACTCCGCAGGCTTTCTGACATACCCTACGACGAGGCGCGCAGGATCATGGGTTTCGGCAGCGAGGGATACGGAATAGAAGTCATGAACGACCACGGCTCCATCCTCTATTCGTTCGGCGAGGATCATGTGCCTCTTGTGTCGATCGAGAGGTTTGCCATGCTCGGCAACGATACAGTCACCTTCACTCTGAGCATCTTCCAAAAATGAGCGGATTTGCAATAACGCTGGACGCTTTATTGGCGCTGACGATAGCAGGCTTGTTGATAACGTGGTCAGCTGACACTATTGCGCACAAGCAAACGCCGAAGGACGAGGCGCTCCTCGAGTACGGCTACGATTTTTTGGCAGTTGCGGACAAGAGCGGCGCGCTCGAGAACTTGTTCGAATTCAACTCATCAAGTTTCAAATCGCTGCTAAGAAGGACTCCTGAATCCATATGCTTAGAAGCCGAGATGTTCTTCCAGAACGGCTCTTTCTTCTACCATGCTGACAACTACAACGACACCGAAATAGGCTTCAAGACTGGTTGCCTGAAGAGCCTTTATGGCGGCAATGAGATAAGACCGACGACATTCATCCGCGTCTCGCGCGTAGTGGTGAGCGGCCCTGTGATAAGGCCGATGACGCTGGAACTTTGGTACAAGGGATGGAAATAAAATGAACAAAAAAGGCTACATATTCACGATCTCGACGTTCTTCTTGCTAAGCTCACTGGTTATGCTAGCCTTGTTCTTTGCATCGCAGGTTGAGAGGTCGGATATAACGGGCGTGAAGATTTCCTCACTCTACGACGATATCCGGACAGATGTAGTCGCTCTGACTAACCTCTCAGCAGACGTTTCCAACAGGAACAACATAACGACCGTAATCCTTGACGACTCGCTGCCGTCGGTCGCAGCAGGATATCTTGATAACTACAAGCGCTATATTGGGGCAAATTACACTGGTCATGTGGGCAGCAACATAGAGAACCGGAGAGGAAGCCTTGCAGGCGCCGACATGCAGCTGAACATCACGCACTTCTTGCTAGAGATAAAGCCGCACGGCTATTTCTACGAATACAATAACCTGTCCAAAAACCGTCTATACCTCTATCCGGGCAACAATAGCTCACAGCTTCTACGGTCCTCCATGAACCTGACGCTCGGCAGCCAGTTGCTGAATGTCACCGAAGACCTGACTAATGGGGACCTGCCAGTCGATATCTTCACGTACTTTGAGGGCCAACCTTACTATAACAATTCCTTACATATCTCAAGGAACCAGTCGTCCTCGATAATCCTCCAGACGGCCAAAGGCAACATAACGCTGGCATTCGGCCAGATAAATATGACAGGATCACTGATCAATGATTCCCTCTCTGTACGGATGGACGATCATTCATCAGCCAGGGTGATAACCGAGTTGCGCTTCAACCAGACCTCGCCTCTGATTGCAGACTCAAGCTTCAGCGTCCGCATAAAAGACATATCCTGGGACACACAGTTTACCAGGAAAATTTGGTTTATTAAGGAATAAATATTATGTATAAGGAGTGAAAGAGCGTGCTAAAATGGCTGTTATAACGACTGTTGCAGACCGGATGTTGGAACTCCTCCAAAGGGCCAAAGAGAACAGGATACCGCTGGCTAATCTGGTCAAGAAGCTGAAGACCGATGCCCCGACCATAGAGCGGTGGGCTTCCTTCCTAAAGGATTACATATCCGTAGAGTACCCGACCAACATTCTTTCAAAGCCGTACGTCAAGCTGATAAAGGTCCCGCAGCAGGCACCGCAAGCAGCACCGCCTAAGGGGGGAGTCATATCCTCCTATTCAGTGGCTGCCGATAACGTCACGGCAAATGTTGACATACTGTCCAGCAGTGGCGAGCCTGTCCCATTCTACAAAATACAGATGCCAGAGCTCGGCGTCATCACAAACGCAATACTCAGAGGCCTTTCAAACGAGCTGACAAAGCGCGTGCCGATAACCATAGAGGACATATCTGACCAGCGCAGGATGGCGAGCCTCAAGGAAACATTCAGGACAGAAGCTCACAAACTCATCGAGAAAGAGTTCATCTTCGACGTGAAGGCCAGGCCCGGCCTCACAGACCAGCTCGCGGGCATATTGCTGCACAACTGCTATGGCCTGGGCGACATCGAGCTTCTCATGAGCGACGATTTCCTGGAAGAGATATGCATCAACAGCAGCCACATGCCGATAGGCGCCTACCACATAAAGCACGGGTGGGTCAGGACCAACGTCTTCATGCCCTCCGAGAAGGACATATACAACCTTTCGGCGCAGATAGCAAGGAAGGCCGGCACGAATATAACAAACCTGGAGCCGCTCATGGACGCTTATCTGTTGAGCGGAGACAGGGCCAATGCTACCCTATTCCCAGTATCCTCCTTTGGCAACACGATAACAATAAGGAAGTTCGCAAGGGTCCCCTGGACCATAGTCAGCTTCCTCCGAAAGGACATCAACACCATATCCACGGATATGGCCGCTCTCCTGTGGCTCTGCGTCCAATACGAGCTCAACATACTTGTCACCGGCGGCACGGCCTCCGGTAAAACGAGCATGCTTAACGCATTATGCTCTCTGATACCTGCCAACCAGAGGATAGTGTCTATAGAAGGTACCCGAGAACTCAACCTGCCGGAGTATCTGCACTGGAACTGGATACCCATGACGACAAGGAACAAGAACCCGGAGGGCAGGGGCGAGATAACGATGCTGGACTTGATAGCAAACTCCTTAAGAATGAGGCCTGACCGGATAATAATGGGCGAGGTCAGGAGGAAAGAAGAGGCGGAAGTCCTCTTCGAGGCCATGCACACCGGCCACTCAGTATATTCCACCGTGCACGCAGACACCTCGCGGCATTTGGTCCGGAGGATGACGAAGCCGCCGTTCGAGCTGCCTGTCGAGGACATGGAGTCCATAGACCTGATAGTCGTCCAGTTCAGGGACCGGAGGAAGGGGATACGGAGGACCGTGGAGATAGCCGAGATACTGCAAAGCGAGACTGGCGAGGAGATAGAACTCAACTACCTCTACCGTTGGGACGCGAGGTCAGACTCGTTTGAAAGGATCAATGACAGTCAGCGCCTCTTTGACAAGCTGAACCTCTACACTGGCATGACGAACGAGGAGATAAGGAAGGATCTCAAGGAAAAGAAGGAGATACTCGACTGGATGCGCGAAAACAAGATAGACGACATAAATGCGGTCGGCGAGACGATAGGTTTATATTATCAGGATAAAAGCAGGCTTCTTGAGAAGGTAAGGAAAAGCAAATAGGGAACGAAATGAGGATACCCTTAATGATATTTTCCCTGGAAAGAGCAAAACGTTTCAGCCACAGGTTTAGGGGACTCGGCAAGCTGTCCCGGTGGATGTCACCCAACCTCGAGTTGGACCTTGTGCGGGCCGAGATAGACATAAACGCTGATGAATACAGGTTCACCTCCTTAATCTCCGCAGCGTTCTTCGGCATACTCTTCTTCGTCAGTATCTCTGTTCTGCTCTCCTATTTCACGCATGACATAAAAAGCTCTGTGTATATGGGCTTCCTTGCAGGGTTCGTCCCCTTTGTCATGATTTTCCTAGTGCTTCTCAGATACCCAAAGATCATAGCAGGGAAAGAGGCCGAACAGGTCGACAAGAACCTCGTCTATGCCCTCAAGGACCTTCTGCTTTCGATAAGCTCGGGCCTTTCGATGTTCAAGGCGATAACGCTCGTGGCGCGCGGATCCTACGGCTATGTGTCTGGCGATCTAAAGGCCGTCGTGGACCGAGTCAACAACGGCGTCCCGCTGGAGGAGGCTCTCGAGGAGCTGGCGATATCAACACCGTCCGAACACTTCCAGGGTTCCCTCTGGCAGATAATCAACACGTCAAAATCCGGTGCGGACATCGAAGGCGTTTTAAGGAGCCTTGTGGAGAACCTTGTCTCGGAGCAGCGCTCCAACATACAAAAGTACTCGCATGAGCTGAATGTGCTGACCCTTATGTACATGCTCGCTGCCGTTGCAGTGCCGACAATAATAACGACACTCATGATAATACTGAACGCATTCGTCGCCACAGGGATAAACGAGCTCATATTCGTCGTCTTCCTCATGATGAGCCTATTCATACAGATCGCGATAGTCGGTTTAGTGAAGAGCAGGAGGCCGACAGTCCACCTATGAATCGAGTGTATCGAAGCCTTGGTCGGGCTTATCCGGGCGGATATCAAAGGACTATACAAAGGCTTGTCGCATATAGCGGCTCTGCTGATCCTACAGAGGTCTGGCTCGGCAAGATACTGTTCTGGAACATTATAGCGATATTGATAGCGACCGTCCTATGGCCGCTCATTTTCCCGATATCGCAGACATTGCTTGCATTGCTGATAGTCTACGCGGTGCTTGTGGTAATCTTCCAGACAGCCTCCTACATGATCCCGTATTATGCGGGCGACCGCAGGGCCAAGGCCGTGGAATCGGTGCTCCCGAACTTCTACCAGTTGCTCGCATCCTATATGCGCTCTGGCATGACGCCTTACCAGGCGCTGAAGGCCGCTTCAAGGAAAGAGTTCGGGATCCTTAAGGACGAGCTCGACATGGCCACGTCAAGCGCATTGGGCACTCAGTCTTTCGCAGACTCCTTCCTGTCGATGAACTCGCGGATAAACTCCGACAGTTTAAGGAGGAGCACGGAGCTGATGGTCCGCGGCATCGAGAGCGGCGGATCGCTGGCGCGGCTCCTAGAGGAAAGCTCCGCGAACCTTCTGGAGAACCGGCTGTTGAGGAGGGAGATAATAGCCTCCAGCAGGACCTACACGCTCATGGTCATCTTCGCAGTCGTTATTGGCGCTCCCCTGCTGCTGTCGATATCGACAAGGTTCAATGAGCGGCTGATAGGATTGTCTTCGCAGATCCAAACAGGAACTGCGAATATACAGGGCCTGCAGACTGGCATATTCATGAGCGGCGGCTCGATAGACCCCGGGTTTTTGTTCCTGGCTTCGCTTTTCATGGTCGGCGCCACGGCGCTGATATCCAGCTTCCTCATAGGCATAATCTCCGAGGGCAAGGAGAAGTACGGCGTGAAATACGCCCTGATCTTCGTCCCGCTTTCAGTGGGGCTTTTCCTGCTGTTCAAATTCGCATTGACGGCGCTGTTCTAGCCTACAAAGAATCCTTATTTTTATAAAGCTGTTTGTAAAATAGGGCAATGGAACGAAAAGCCCAAGCATCAACCGAATATCTTGTCATACTGGCGGTGGTGATAGTCGTGGCTGTCGTAGTTGTTGGGATTATGACCAACTTCATACCCCTAGGTGGCCAGACTTCGGACAAAGCCAACAAGATTTACTGGCAGAATGCAGAGATAGGATTGCTCGACTGGCTGATGAGCTCTGATGGTCAAGACTCGCTAGTCGTCAGAAACAACGGCCAATACGACATCTACATACAGAACATAACCGTTGATACTGCCTCTAGCAGCGTCAACGAGACACTTGCGGTAGGACAGCAGAAGACCGTAAGGAGCGACTGGGTCTCCTGCAACAAGGGCTCACCCTACTCGTACAGCGTCTCATTTTTGTACGACAATGCCGAGTTCAACCTGACCGGCAAGACCTTCGCAGGGATCGAGAAGATAGTAGGAAACTGCCAGTGACCTACTTGTGGGTCATGTAGAAACTGACTACTCCGAATACTAGAAGGACCACGCCGAGGAATCCCTCTACCAGCGCTACCTCGGGGCTGCCCAAGGTCTTTTCCTTAAGAGAAGTTAACATCAGAACAGCGCCGAAAGCCACCAACAAGCAACCTGCGCCCCACATGATGGCATTGCCCTGGGCCTTTCTTTTCATCTAAGGTTTGAGAATTATGCTGTCTTTTTATCCTGCTTTGTCTTGCCGCCAACTGCGGTCTTGAGGACCACCTCGACCTTTTCCTTAAGTGCTGCCGCGACCTTTTCCTGTAGCTCCTTGCTGGGTGTCAGGGCCACCATGTAGCCGCCCGCCCCCCCGCCCGTGAGTTTAGCGCCGTATGCGCCGTTCTCCTTTGCTATCTTTATCAGCTCCTCCAGCTTCTCGTGGCTAACGCCGATCTTCCTTAAGAGCTCCTGGTTCTTGTCCATCAGCTCGCCGACCTTCTTCCAGTTGCCGTCTTTTAATGCCGGTAAGGCCTGCTCGAATATCTTGCTGTATTCCTCGAATGTCTGTTTATAGATCTCAGGGTCTTTTTCAAGGAGTTTCTTGACGTTGGCGACGACCGCCTTCGTGTTTACGGGTATGCCGGTGTTGGCCATGACGATTTCGACCGTGTGGTCCAGCTCGAGCTTCTCCATCACGTTTCCGTCGTCGTGTTTTTCAAATAGAATCAGAGTGCCATAAGTGGCGCAGGTGTTGTCGATGCCGGACGGGGTGCCGTGATAGCCTTTCTCGCCCTCAAAGGCCACCTCGTTGATTCTTTCATCGCTCATGCCCAGGCTGAAGAACTGGTCTATGGCGCGCGCGATCGCGGCGCAGGCGGCGGCGGAGGCTCCTATGCCTGAAGCGGCCACCAGATCGCCGGCAAGCGTTATCTTGACGCCCTGGACGTCCCAGGCTACCTGCGGGATGGCCTTCTTTATGAACTCGACGCTCTCCTTGAGCTGTTCGGCCTTGCCCTCTTTATAACCCGGTATGGCGTGCCTCTTGTCGACTATGTGTATGCCCGGTACGGGGCTTTTCTCTATCTCAGCTATCGTCTTCTGGTCTATCCCCGCAGCTATCGAGGGAAGGCCGTAGACTACGAAGTGCTCGCCGAATAGGATTACCTTACCAAACCCATACCCCGCCATTCTCGGTAATTAAACTGAAGGTCGTTTAAAAATAACTCTAAGGCACAAAACCCGTTACACCGACCCAAGCGCAGGCTATTTAGCAGGTCGTTATTTAAATATCGTGAAGGCTTTTCTGCGTTGACGTTATAAGAAAGGAAAATGCCAAGGAATAAGAGGCCCGGCCGGGGCAGACCGATGCCAAATTGCTTCAAACTGCACCCGCTTTGCAGGGCGTTATGCTGCCGGACATTGGACATAGGGTTACAGCCGCATGAGACCCAATATCCGCATGACATCGTCGATGGGAAAAAGATGCTTCAAAGGGTCACGATAAACGAGCACCTCTATCCGGACGGCGAGCAGGTGTGTGTCCTCTGGGACAAAGACACCAAAAAATGTCGGGAGAAGTCTGCAGGCCGCAAGGCGCCGGAAGGTTGCGAAAGGTTCACATGCCTCAATGATTCTCATATCTGGGAGACCATCCAAAAAAGGCTGGCAATGCAGGAGCGCGGCGAGATTGCAAATTACGACCCCGAGGACCGGTTGCTGCCGTCAGAAGAGCTTAAAGCGGCAAGAAACGAGGTCAATAGGCTCAACCGTTTAAGGAAGTGACTGGCAGGCTCTTGTAGTAGCGCATGTATTTTTATACGTAGTGTAACCAAAGTATGCAATTATGCCACAAAAGGTGGTATCATGTACAAGACCATAAAAATAACTGAGGAGGCCTTTCGGCGTGCTGAGGACTTGAAAAAGGAGTTCTCAAAGGAGGAGGACGTGAAGGGCATTAGGAAAGTGACACTCTCAGAAGCGGTAAGCTATGCTATAAGCCAGACGCTGAAGGATCTGAAGAGACGGGAATTCCTGAAGTCGGCAGCCGGCGGCTGGTCTGACATAGACTCCGATGCACTGATAAAGGACATTTATACCTCCAGGTCAAAAGGTGCCAGAAGGGAGATTGTCCTCTAAGATGTACGTCCTAGACTCTGATGTAGCTGTGGAGTTCCTAAGGGGAAGAGAAGAAGTCGTTAGGTCGGTCCTCTCGCTTGAGAGCGTCTGCACAACAGTAATCACGGTCGCGGAACTCTCCTATGGCGTGCACAAGTCACAGAACCCGGAGAGGCACAGAAAGAAACTATCAGATTTTGTTAGGGGTATTCGGATATTCACCATAAACCTGCCGGTCTGCGATAAATTCGGTGAGCTGAAGGCCCATCTGGCCAAAATCGGCCGCCCAGCAGAGGATTTTGACATCTTCATAGCCAGCATATGCATAGTCAATGGATGCCATCTAATAACGAGAAACAGAAAGCACTACCAAGACGTCCCCGGGCTGAGGATATACGATTTGTGAGAAAGAGCGGGGAGAGAGAATTGAACTCTCCTAGACCGGTCTGCAGCCGGTTGCATGGCCACTATGCTACCCCCGCGGAAAGGGATAATTTAGATAAGGATTGTATTAAAATCAAGAGATTTCGGTATTTACGCTGCTCATTTTTATTCCTTAAGACGGTATCATAATCATGGTTCGTCCGTTAGGTCTGTCCGTACATGAGCCGAAGCCACACGTACCTCCAAAATTAGTCCTAAGAGGAGTCAACAGAAGGTTCTTGAGTCCGGATAGTTTCCTGAATACTATCCGAACTAAGGTTAATGAAGCGGACCCGCACTTGCCGACAATCCTACTGTTCCCGGAGAGTGTATTGCATGGCAAGGTCGTGTCCACCAGCCAAGGCTGGAGAGAAATAGCGATGGGCAAGGCTATGCCCAGACATGAAGGCAAGAGGATGGCTTTAGATATCCACAATATCTTGAGGGCAGCGGGTAAACCCGTCTATGTTGCGTATTCCCTAACGGAAACGAAACCCGCCAGAATCCTCTCTAAAGAGCGCTATCCACTAGTAACTAATTCGGGATATCTTGTTATGCCTGAAGAATCTAATAATCGCCGTTATATGGTCTATCCAAAGGTCACTACTTATGATAAGGGCACAACCCTAGCTGATTCTGATGAGGCGGCAATCAAGCGTAACAGCGAAATGCCGGATGCTTCTATTAGGGGGGTATGCCGGTTGTTTGGAAAGATACATAGGTTCCCAAGGGTCGAGATAGGCGGTAAAATAGTGGAGTTGAGGATATGCAGAGATATTGGTGGTGATTCCTTAGATAAACCTCCGGCCTTGGATGACCATCCGGCTAGAATGGCAGGCGAGCGCCCGCATTTGATAGTGGTTCCATCAAACCGCATAGACATTGAAGATCGTTATCTCCCGGACATACAAAAGCAGTTGGGACTAGGCGGATCGGCAGTGTTTTTAGACCACTTTAATGGTAAGCTTATGGCAATTGACAAAAGCTCTGGTCGCTCCTCCTATTACGATGTTGGTTCCCACAGGCATGGGGACTTAGTGATAGATCATCAGTCTTCTTAACCGCTACAGTATTATCGTATCCCCGTTCCTCATCAGGTGCACGTCGGTGTTCGCCTTGTAGCCTTCTTCTTCTGCTAGGTTGAAGTACGACGCGAGCATCTTTATGTCGCCGTGCGCTGGTATGATGTTCTCCGGATTCAGCATCCTTATCAGCTTGCGGTGCTCCTCCTTGTTGGCGTGGCCGGAAACGTGGACATCGTCATAGATCCTCACACCGAGGTTCTTCATCTTGTCCACAAGCTGGCTCCGGTTCGCTATGTTCACGTCGGTCGGTATGGTCCTCGACGAGAATATCACCGAGTCTCCCTCCTCCATGCGGAACTTCATCTTATCGTTGACGATTCTTGATAAAACCGACCCCGGCTCGCCCTGGTGGCCCGTGGCAAGTATGAAATACTTGTCGCGATTGTCCTTCTTTATCCTGGAAAAGACGTTGTCCAGCTTTTTGCCCGCAATTATCGTACCCCCGGGCAGGTCTATCAATTTCATCCTCTGGCCCATGGTGCAGTTCGGCAGGTAGCTATTGCCCGCTATTATGACTTTCCTGCCCAGCTTATGAGCCTCATCCACAAGGACGTTTATCCTCTCGAGATGGGTTGAAAAGGTAGTCGCCATCATCAGCCCGCCCTCGTTGGCGAACGACATGACATCGCGGATCTTCGCCCTCGCTACTTTTTCCGAGTCGCTCTTCCCGTCCTCGCCGACGTTGAGCGACTCGACGACAAGGCATTTCACGCCCTGGTCGCCTATGCTCTTGAGCCTCTTGTAATTGGTCTTTGCTATCTTCGAGTGGTCGTCGAACTTGAAGTCGCAAGCGTAGACGACATCACCTTCTGACGAGTGGATGTCGATTATCGCGGCCTGCGGTATCGAGTGCGTCACCTCGACAAGCTCTGCTGAAAGGCGCGGCGTGATGTGTATCCGTTGTCCATAACTGACACTTGAAACTCTGTGGAGCTGCTGCTTTGACAGTCGGTTCCTTATCAGCCCCGACGCATATTCAGTCGCGAATATCTGCGCAGGGTAGGGGTCGATAAACCTCCGTATGGCGCCTATGTGGTCCAGATGGCCGTGCGACATCAAAAAAGCGTCTATCGGTTTATTCGTCTTAAGATTGGGTATCGCGCCTATCCTCAACAAATCTGCGGTCGGTATCTCCTCGAAGTCCTTGTCGCTGTCCCCGTAATAAAGGAGGTAAGAGTCAAGCTTCACCCCGCAATCTATCGCCAGCTGGGCACCATCGGCCCTGACCAGCGTCATGTTTCGGCCTACCGCCTCGTAGCCGCCTACTGCTTCAATTTCCATATTGTTTTCTTATTTTTTCAAAAACCTCTTTTGCTTTTAAACAATTATCATGAGATCCATTCGCGGGCGGTTCCTGTGACTTTGTAGTCGGCCTTTTTCAAGGAAGCCAAGTCTTTTGCGCCTACCAGGAACATCGCAAGCCTCAGCTCGTCTATGAACTGGTGGAGATAATCGATGACGCCGTCCTGCCCCTTCTTGTCAAGCGCCTTCAGCAGGGGTAATGCTAACCCGACTATGTCTGCGCCCAATGCGATGGCCTTCGCGGCCTCTATCCCGGTCCTTATCCCGCCGCTGGCTATCTTCGGGCAGTCAAGGTCTTTTATCTCTAAAAGTGAGATTGCTGTCGGTATCCCCCAGCCGTCAAAGGCCTCGGACAGCTCTTTTTTCTCTCCTGTGACCCTGTAGCTCTCTATCCTGTTCCATGACGTCCCGCCGTATCCGCCGACGTCTATGCACTTAACACCCGCGGTTATTAATCCATGCGCGACCTTTTTTGATATCCCGCAGCCGACCTCCTTGACTATGACAGGGACGCTCATCCCCGAACATATCTCCTCTATCTTCGGGAGCAGCTCGGAGAAATTCGTGTTGCCTTCTGGTTGTACTACCTCTTGTAGTGCGTTTAAGTGAAGTGCTAAAGCGTCCGCGTCTATCATTTCAACCGCCTTCTTGCATTCCTTAAGACCGTAACCGTAGTTTAATTGTACTGCGCCCAGGTTGGCTATCTTCAGGGTCTTCTTCGCGGGCTTTACTATGACATCGAAGGTTTCAGCAAGGGATTTCTCCTCTATCGCAGGCCTCTGGCTCCCGACCTCCATGCCGATCCCCAATTCTCCCGCCACTTCCGCCAGCGCCTCGTTTATCAGCATTGATTCCTCGGTCCCGCCCGTCATGGCTTCCACCAGTATCGGGTAATTGAGCTTCTTGCCCAGGAACTCCGTCGAGAGCACGATCTTATCGAGGTCTATCTCGGGCAGCGCGCAGTGTACGAGCCTTATGTCGTTGAACCCGTTGCTGCCCGCCTCCACCTCCTTCTCGAGGGATATCTTGATATGGTCAGTCTTCCTTTCTTTCATTCCAGCCTTACTCCGTCCTTTGAGATTTGGGTCTGTATTATTTTCCCGCCCGCCTTACTTAAAGCTTTAGAGACATCGGTTTTGGTCTTTTGGTTGGTCAAAGCCACCATTATGCCGCCTTTTCCCGCGCCGCAGAGCTTCGCGCCGTAGGCTCCCGCGCCGCGCGCGGCTTTTACCAAAGACTCTAATTCTTCGCATGAGACGCCCAGTCCCGAGAGGAGTTTATGATTCTCGTTCATCAGTCTTCCGAGCCTTTTCATATCGAAGTTCTCTACAGCCTCTTTTCCCTCCAGGACCAGCGCCTTTGAGGACTTAAGGAAGTCTTCAAAAGAATTAAAATTACTTTCTCTCTTGCTGTCAACGTATTTGACTATCTCTCCCGTGTCGCTCGTTATGCCTGTGTGCGATATGACGATCTCAGGGACGGTTTTAATCTTCAACTCTACGATACTTCCTCTCGTGTAGACCATTATGCCGCCGTAGGTAGCTGCGAAAGGGTCTACCCCGCTGCTTTTAGTGTGGACGACGTCCTCGCACTTCCAGGCGGTTTCAGCTATGACTTTCTTGTCGAACGGCAGGTTCTTTTCGGCTCGCAGGGCTGCGGCCAAAGCGGATGCGATGGAAGCGGAAGAGCCCATGCCCGAGGCGAGCGGGATATCGGAGCTGACTGTTATGTCAAAGCCTCCGCCACCTGTGAGTTCCACAGCCTTCTTAGACATAGCAAGGCCAAGTTCCATCCTTTTGGCAGGGGCGTCGATGCCGGGCGCTTTCACGTTGACACCATTGCCTGCGGAGACGGTTGCCCTCGCCCTTAAACCGACGGCTGCGACTAAAACGGGGTTGCCGTAGAGCGCGGTGTGCTCCCCGAGGATTATTATCTTGCCCGGGGCAGAAGCGGTTATCATCCTACGAATGTGGGCCGCTTGGAAAGTTCGGCTGCGAGCGGCAGGGTCTTGAACGGCATGGCTTCAGTCTTGGATTTTATCTCCATCACAAGTTCGTTAACGGTCATCGAGACCTGGCCGTCCTTACCCCTTATGCTTACTGAGACTTTGTCCTCCTTCTCTTCCTTCTCTCCTATGACTGCGAGATATGGCGTCCACTCCTGGCCTGCTTCCCTTATCTTCTTGCCTAATGTCAAATCTCTATCATCAATGTCTGCCCTGATTTTCCTCTGCTCCAGCTCCTTCTGGACCTTCTTGGCGTGCTCTAAGTTCTTTTCCGTTATCGGTATTACCCGGACCTGCGTCGGCGATAGCCACAGCGGCAGCTGCGGAATCTTGCCCGCTTCCTTATCCATGTACGCCTTTTCCAACAGGGCGTAGATGACCCTCTCTATCGCGCCGCTCGGCGACAGGTGCATTATCAGCGGGTATTTTTCACTTCCGTCCTTGTCCTTGTATTTGATCTCATAAGTCTTCGCGTTCTCCACGTCTATCTGGTCCGTCGTCAATGCGGACGCCTTGTTTAGATAGTCTATGAAGTTCCACTCGTACTTCATCACGAAATAGAAGAACCTCGAGTCCCACATCTCGACTAAAACCGGCTTGCCCCACTTCATTATTAACGACCTCACGAAGTCTTTATGCTCTTCGTAGAAATCCTTTACTATCCTTAAACCCATCTCCAGCTCCTGCCGGTCTACACCGCATTTTTTCAGGATTTTATCTGAGAGCTCGAACCTAGTCAGCATCTCCCTCTTCGCCATGTCGAAGTCGGAGACGAAGGCGTGGCAGTCCGGCATGGTGAAGGATCTTAGCCTCCTTAACCCGGTGAGCTCGCCTCTTTTTTCAACGCGGAAGCTGTAGCGGGTCATCTCGTACAGGCGCATAGGCAGGTTCTTGTAAGAGATTGTCGCGTCGTGCGCCATCAAGAACTGGCCGAAGCATGCTGCAAACCTGAGGAAGACCTTCTTGTTCGGCGTCTGGATGGTGTACTGGCGGGCTGGGAAGCGGTTCAGGTATTTCTTTAAACTGGGGTGCTCGACGTCGTACATTATCGGCGCCTCGATCTCCATCGCGCCGTAGTTTTTTACTTCCTCAGTGACGTAGTCTTCCAACAGTGATTTTATTAATCTGCCCTTCGGGTAATATCTTAAATTCCCCGGGTCGCTGCCGGGCTCGTAGTCAACGAGTTCCAGTTTTTGCATCAGTTCGATGTGCGGAGGCGCTTTGTCGACTTCCCTGCTCTTGGCGAGCTCGTATTCGGCGAACTTTTTCAGTTTAGGGAAATTCGAGAAATCAAAGCCCTTTACCCCGTTTTCGTAGTGTATTGGATGTAGTGCGCCGTCGGGAGTGAGTATCGCCCAGGAGGACTTCATCTTCTCTTCAGCTTTTAAGGCTTCCGATTCGTCCTTTTTGGCTTCTTCAGTTACTGTTATCTCCCTGCTCAATTCCGCCAGCGGGTGTCCCTTGCACGCGATCTTGAACGCCTTGTACCAGCCGAAGGGCGCCTTTATGACCTTGTACTTCTTTGCGACCAGTTTCTCGGTGATTAAGTTCAGCGCTTTCAGGGCAGAGGAAGGAGAGGAGAGATTGGCGGAGAGATGGGCGTAGGGGTAGACGACTATAGAATCGGCACCGACCCTCTTGAAGACATCTTCCAGATCGGCTGCGGCCTTTTCGGCGACTGCTGCTTCTTTTCCCTCATCCGGCTTTTCAACCGCGATGAAGGCTACAAGGGCGTTTTCGGCCTTGGCGCTCCTGTTCTTCTCTGTCAGCTGTTCCGGGTCGCTTATGGCCTTCTTCGTAGTCTCGAACTCGAAGGAATCCGCATGATTCAAAAGTATCTTCATCTCTTCACTGTTCCGAAAAAAGGAGCGCCTATTTCTGGATCTTCACACTAGGCAGCTGTATCGGAGCGGGCAGCTGCAGGGTCTTCGTCAGTATTATGGACTCTATGATGCCTCTCCTGAGGATGAAGTTGGAGACTTCCACCAAAGCGTTGCCCTTGAGCGCGAGCACCTTCTTGCCCTTTATCGTCTTTTCCTCGTAGCTGGCCTCCAGGCTGCCAGGGGTGAAATAGATAAGAGCGCCTTCCATGGCGAGCTTGCCCATGCCCTTGTAGTCTGCGCTAAAGCTCCATGAAATCTCTAAAGCCTTGCCCTTCTTTGTCACTTCGGTGACTGCGAAGCTTTCCTTTACGTCAACGCTTTCTCCGCCCCTCTTGTCAACCTTTCCGTCTATCTTGTCTATCCTGTAGTTAGTTATAGCCATCTTCTACCTGTTTTTGTTAATTTGAAAGTGGGTATATAAAAGGGGGAAAGGATAAAAACCGGGGTTTAAGGAGGCTGAAGAGGAGAACTTTCATTGTTACGTTTATGGAAATAATAAAAATATTGCTCGCTGCGCTTCCTAATGAGCTTGGGTCAGGATTGGTCGGGCCTTAGTCGGCTTGACGGGAGGCGTGGGTTAACCGATTGGCCCTCTGGGACAAAACACAGGCGGGGTTACAGAACGGGCAGGAGTGTAGTGTAACTATGCCGCGACCTTAATGGGTACAAAATCCGTCCCTTAGAAAGAAACGCTTAGGTTCCTGCTGAGCACCTTTGGGGATCTATAGAGGCCCCGTGTGCTGATCTCGACTATGCCCGCCCTGCTCAGTATCCCTACGTCCCTGGAGACCGACTCCTTTGGCCTCTTGAGCTTCCTGGCCAGGTCTGTCATGGTCTTCGGCCGGAGGTCCCCTATGGTCTTCAGGGTCTCCACCCTGCTCTTGGAGAATATCTCCGAGAACTGAGCCGGCGTCAGGAAAAGAACGTCGCCCGGTTCCTCTTCTACCAACCGCGGATTCTTCAGGAACTTGTTTATGTCCCTGTCTAAATCCTCCCTCGTGCCTATCATTATTTTAAGCTCTTTTTTTTCGTCCATTTTCAGCCAATGTTGTTTAGATTCATGTGATTTCTGACATAGCCTTTTTTATATCTGGCCCAGTTCTCCTGCAGATCAGACCTCGCTTCATTGAAGGCATCTGCGAGCGGTGAGGTTATCGTGTCCCTTCCCTGCCCTTTCTCGTAGAGGCAGTGCTTGTGGAACCCGCCATGACACTTGTCCCACCTGACAAACTCGTGCCTTTCACCGAACTCGTCCGTGAAGTAGCCTATGATATTAGCGTCGATGATCTTGCCCCCCTCGACATGTAATTCATATCTCGCCTCGACATGCGGGTATTCGAGATATTGGTTCCACGCCCTACATTTCATCATATTAACAAAAAATGTTATTGATTAATTTATTCAGATAAGTATAAAAATACGTTATTTCCACAGGATTTCACAGTTTTTTGTCCCATTAAGTTCTTGTCTAAGGAAGGTATTAAAACTGGGCCTGGTCTGAGCACTGAGCAGTGGTGTAGTGTAACCTTCACCGCTGCATGTAACTAAAGGACCCTCTGCAGCTCTTTATCGTCTCTACAGCGCCTTTCACAGGCTTCGTATTGGCCAGTTTGGCCCTCAGATAGCCGTTTATGCCTGCGGCAAGGATCCTGTCGTCCCCTTTTTCCAATCGTTTAAGGAAGTCCGTTATTGCTAAGTCTTAGAGTTTGTTGAAGGCTTTTGTTGTTGGAAAGAAAATAAAATATTGCTCGCTTCGCTTCGTGATGAGCTTGGGTTAAGAGGTCGGGCCTGAAGGCCCTCTGGGACGGCAAACGGCTAAGCCACGTCCATGACCAGCCTGCTCCTGTTCTTAACGCTTATCCTCATCTCGCTGCCCTTTGCGATGCTCATAAAGTCTGCAAGCTCCTTTGGCAATGGCACTGAAAGGGAATTTCCGACCTTGGTCACTCTCTTCTTCACGCTGAATGCTTCGAAGCCCGGAAGCAGTTCCCTATACTTCTTCCCTGCTTCAGCAGCTTGCGCGGAGGTTAACAGCTCCTCTTTGCATTCTGGGCAGTAAAGCGCCTTTACACCTTTCAGGACTACATCCCCGCTGAAAAGCTCTAGATCCGTCGTTATCTCCCTTGCCCATGCTCCGCAGGCGCATCTCTCCGTTTTCATTTCTTTGAAAGCCTTGTTGAGGCCTAGGTTATGGCAGTCATGCTCCGAACTCGGCTCTCATGACTTCATTTGAGATGAACTCTTTTGCCGGTCTCTTTCGGGATTCTTCCACCCCTTTGACTACGTGGTCCGAAAGCTCAAAGTCCTCGTCCATGATCAGCAGTCTATGGCATACGTTAAATTCGTCTATAACACGTATCCTATCAACCATAAGAGTAAAAGTCCCCCTGGACGCAACCGAAGTTGCCCAAGAGGGTCTTACGGTTCATCACCGTAAGGAGGTGCTAATATTAAGGATTTGGGGAGAAAAAGATGATGCCTCCGTGAGCAGTGTAGTGCAACCGACTAACCGCTATTTGAGCATCTCCTTGAGCTTGCCTTTATCAATCTGCGTCCAAATGCTGATGCTATTCAGTATACCGTTCAAAGTGCTGTCAGAAATCTCCTTGTGGTTGGGGACGGTTATCTTGTGCGTCCCGGCGGGCGACTTCCTTTCTAGCCGTATGTGACTTCCCCTCTGCCTGATTATGACGTAGCCTAAGGAAGACATCATCTTTATGAGTTCTTTCCCGGAAACGACTGGCAGTTTCTCAGACATTATGCGCAAGCCTTAACGGGCAAAGGCTTGATCTCCATCATAGTCAGAATAGACGTTTGAGGCTGCTTTTCATCCTCAAGGTGCAGGCTAACAGCTTCTTGGAGGTTTTTCGTTACTTCATCGAGGGTCTTCCCCTGGGTAAAGACATCCATGTCCAGGGTCCTCGCATTGTAGTATTTTCCGTCAAACGTTATCTCAGCCTTTATCATGATCAATTTTGTATCTGAGCAGATAAAAAGGTGACGGGTGGGTGAGCACTGAGCACTAAAGGACCTTTTCTAATTCCTTAAACGTCTTGACACCGGCGGGGCCCATCAAAACGGTCTTCATGCCCAGCCTCTTGGCGCCCTCTATGTCTCGTTCATACCAGTCACCCACCATCACAGCTTCCTCAGACGTTACACCGAGCTTCTTTAAAGCGGCCCTGAAAGGGGCCTCATCAGGCTTCTTTTTCCCTGTGTCGTCGAAGGTGATGACCACGTCGAATAAATCGTCCATGCCCATCAGATTCAGTCTCTGCCAGGCCTTCAACCCAGGGGCGTCTGTTATGACAGCGACCTTCAATCCCCTCTCCTTAAACCTCTTTATCGCCTCTATTGCGCCCTCCACAGGCTTCGTATTGGCCAGTTTGCCTCTCAGGTAGCCGTTTATGCCTGCGGCAAGGATCCTGTCGTCCCCTTTTTCCAATCGTCTAAGGAAGTCCGTTATTGCCGTATCGGACTCGATGTCTTCCCAGTAGACTTTGTTCAGCTTTTTGTATGCTTCCTTGAAGGGAATATTCAATCCTGCCTTGAGCATGGATCTGGTTGCTTCTTTTATTGCTGCGTTCTTCATCCCTGTGAAGTCGATCAAGGTGTTGTCGAGGTCGAAGAGGACTGCTTTCATTGTTGTTATTGAGTTTAAGGAAAAGAAAATAAAATAATGATCGCTTCGCTTCGTTATGAGCTTGGGTTAGGATTGGTCGGGCCTGAAGGCCCTCTGGGACGGTAAAGGGGGTGTAGTGTAAGAAAGCATGGACTGTCTTCCAAGATGTTAAGGGCAGATATACAGCTATACTAACAAAATTGTGGAGAACTAAGTTGAGGGATATTTAATTGAGAACATTAAACCGTTCAACGAAGGTTTTACTGAGGAAAACCCTACCATTAGGTTTCACCGCATTAATAGGAAATTTTAAGAGTTTAGTTATATTCCATGCATTATCAAATTCTATGTAAATTACGAAATCAGCACTCGCTAATTGCCTTGCGGATATTCTAAATAGAGTCGGCTTATTGTATGCAGTCGCTTTCCTACTCTTGATCTCATACTTTGTACCTTTTTTGTCAAGTGCGTCGTATCCTCCTGAAACGGGGTTTTTTAGTTGGGTTAAACCAAACTTCTTACAAACTACATGTTCACCATAATCTGAAACTACTCTACCCGAACGAATAATACCTAACTCCCGAAGCTTATTTACAGCGTCCGCATACTGCAGAAGTAACCTACGAACCTTCTTAATAGTTGTGTTGTGAGGCATAGTCTGACAATAAGGTCTAGATGCTTATAAACTGTTATACTCTAATCCAAGTAGCAGGGTTGTCGTAGAGGCGCGAGCAGGGTACGGAAAGTTTCCCGACAAGGAAGGGAGCGCCGACCTTTTTATTGTTCAAAGATAACCTTGGCTTTATCGCCAAGTTTCCCTTGGCTAAGCCTCTTTCGTATCATCCCGATATAATCTGGATTTTTTTCTATACCTATGCTATTTCGTTCATGCATCCTGGCAACTAGAGATGTCGTGCCACTGCCTATAAATGGGTCTAAGACAAGATCTCCTTTGTTGGAACAAGAGACTATGATTCTCCTTAAAAGTTCTATAGGCTTTTGCGTAGGGTGAACACCTGCTTTTTTCTCGCTTGGTGGCGTTAGTGGAATTGACCAGACGTTTCTTGTCTGTTTTCCCTTTGGGTTTAACTGATCATAGATTTGGTTTTTTGTGTCCTCATAATTGAAAGTCCACTTCGGGCCCTTGCCATTTTTAACCGCCCATATGAGATGTTCACAGCTTTCCGTGAAAAGCCTACAAGTAATATTAGGTTGTGCGTTAGGTTTAAACCAGACTATGCTGTTGTTGATTTTTACATCACTCATGTGCTGCAAGATAAAGCCTAATTGGTAGATATTGTGGAAGGAACCGCAAACCCAGAAGCTGCCGCCGGACCTCAAAACCCTGAAACACTCGTTTATCCACTTAACGTTAAACTCGAAGAACTCGTCTTTGTTGAACGTATCCCATGCTTCCTGCATGGTAATGTGTTTGCTAAATGCCCATCCCAGCCCGTTCTTTTTTGACATATTATATGGCGGGTCGGCAAAGACTAGATCTACTGAGGCATCTGGGATATTCTTAATTTTTTCCAAACAATCCCCAAGAATTATCCTATGCGTGGTCTTCATAGTCAACTTTCTATAACCCCATTAATATCTTCTCTAGATAACCTTCCCTAAGCATCTTTAAGTTTAGTACATAGTTCATTTCTTTTATAGCTTTTGTTATTTGGCTCTTACAGGAAGCCCAACCAGCGCCATCAGTTATCCAGATAAACTCCCAATCTGCTTCTTTAAGTTCCTTCATTCGTTCGATATATGAATCTACAATCTCCTGAGGTTTTGAGCCGCCGCCCCCATAATAATTAACCTCTATGTTAATCCATTTATTGCCCTTCCTTACGCAAAAATCAAATCTTCGTTCTCTTAAAAGTTCTGGAATCTTAGTCTTGTAGTTCTCTTCAATAAAGCCGAAAGATTTTTGAGAAATGACCTGCGTACCCTTTAGTTTTTCGAGTGCTTTCGTAACATTTTTTTCCATTATCTCTCCGCTACGATTTTTTCTTGCATTGCTGTCTAGTCCAACCTCGACACCCATAATATAATCCCTAAGAACCTTTATGTTTTCGAGAAGCTGGAATATACCGACTCCTTCACAAAATTCTATTACGCGATCTATTTTCTCATCCGTTACATTGAAGGGCAAGAAATCATAGTTCTTAATCTTACAACAGTCTTTCTCATCAGCTAGTGCAATAATCTTTATCCTAAAAGCCACTATGAGGGGCATTACGGGCAATATCTGGGGATACTCCTTTATTAGTGCTCTTAACTCTTCTTTAGGTCGTTTGGAACCGACTAAGGAACTTAATATACCTATTTCGACCTTGTACTTTTCAACGTTTTCTTTAACCTTTTCCCAATCCACAAAATAATCCAGGGTCTTATTAGTCTTAAGCAGATTATTATTGAAATATTCTACATACGCTTCGACATTTAATATGCCGAGCCCTTTAAGTAAGCTTGCGTGAACCATTTTTTCAAGAAACCATTCATTTAGCTAATCCTCTTTAAAAACCACTAGATTTGTAGTGTAGCCCCCAATTTCTAGTGTAACTTATTTTTATTTTTGCTTCCCTTAGAATATTGAAATGCCATACAAGTTCTCCCCTTCATCCCTAAACCTGCTGGAAGAATGTCCCCGCTGCTTCTGGCTCCAGTTCAACAAGGGCATAAGGAGGCCTTCCGCGGTCTTCCCAAGCCTCCCGAGCGGGATGGACAGAGTCCTTAAAGAGCACTTCGACCGCTTCATGAGGATGGGCAAGATGCCGCCTGAGCTCTCGGAGATCGGCGACGATATCAGGCTCTTCGATAATGCGGAGCTCCTTAAACTCTGGAGGAACAACAGGAAGGGGCTGACCTGGGAGGATGAGAAAGGGAATACCATCCAGGGCGCTCTTGACAACCTCCTCTTGTCAAGCCATGAGAAGCTCATAGTTCTCGACTACAAGACGCGGGGCTTCCCCCTGAAAGAGGACACCGCCGAGCACTACCAGAACCAGCTGGACATATACAACTTCCTTTTAAGGAAGAACGGTTACACTACGGAAGACTACGCCTACTTGCTCTTCTATCACCCGGACCACGTGGAGGAGGACGGCGACGTGGTGTTCAATACAGACTTAGTGAGAATGGATATCTCTACTGACAATGCTGAAAGAGTGTTTAAGGAGGCTTTGGATGTGCTGGCCGGGGAAATGCCAAAATGCGGCGAAGGGTGCGAGTTCTGTGCGCTGATGGATATAAAGCTGTAGTGTAACTGGTTCACAATCCTATAACTCAGCAAAATGTAGTGTGACTCTTGCGTGCGGGGATTTCTCATATTTTTATAGAACATGATGCTAAATAGGTATGTAGGTATGCTAGTAAGAGTCATACTTACTTAATAAAATGAATATGAGTGGAATGAAAAAACTCGCTGAGATACAAGAGGAAGTTAAGAGAGATTTAGAGCATATCCCCAAAGGAGATTTTAGCCAAAACATGTTGAGGCAATACTACTGTGTCATAAGAATGAATAGTCTGGGTAAAAAATCGGAAAATCCGAACGCTTCTTGTAAGGAGCTTCTACGGCAAGCGATAGATGCTGTTAGGAAGGACCATCCAGAGTTTGAAGCGAGATTTGATATAGACTATTTCAAAAAGTAGGAGGCGTGGCGGACTAAAAGGGAGTGTTATCTAGAAGGCTCTGCTCTAACTTGCCCGTGAAATCTGGCGTGTACTGTAACCAGACTTTTAGGACGATGGGGCAGTATTTCTGAATAGAAGTTGGCAGGTTTAATTAAAGAGACCAAGTCAGAATAAGTCAAAGAGCTAAATCTGATTAACATATTTTTAAGGCTATAATGAAAAATTAAGAATGGTAAGCGTTTTACAGTTGCTCGTTATTGGAGTCATATTGATTGGACTATCTGTTTTATTACTAGTTACAACTTCCCAGTCATTTGTTGGTGGTGCATTATTTGGTGCTGGGATTATGTTAATAATGTTTGTGTTTATTTCTGCATTAGAAACAGAAAAACCGGGTTTGCTCAAAAAGAAATTCTGGGATTTTATTTGGCAGATTATCGTTTCTATCGCGATTATAATAATTGTATCATATCTCCTTATACCTTTAGGCATATTACCAATCTGATTTAATAGTCCAAAATACAAAGCTGTGCTCTAAAAGCTGCTATAATGTAATTTATAAGGCTTGATTAACATCTTTTAATAACAATAGTAACACTTTTATATTTAAAAGGTCAATTATAATGGGTTACATGTAAAACCCTTCCAGAACGGAATCCGAAAGGTACCCTATTGCTTATGTGGTAGGGGTAGACTAGTAAGGAAGGTTGTGTAACTCATTTTTTCTTCTGAAGAGGGCCGTGCATAATTTTAGCATGCTTGCCATTTTCCAGAATCTTGATCCATCTATCGTCATTACGTTCGTAATATCTAAAAATAGAACCACATATCAAATCTAGTGCTTGTAACTCCTCCGAGCGTTTTGAGTCCATGTGTCTAATCTCAATTATGAAATTTGGGCCTCCTTTTAAACGTTGATATTCCCCCTCTGAGATAGGTAAAAAAGCTATGCAGTGTTTATCTGAAGACGATTTATCCGTCGCCTCGCTTACAATACACATATGTTCATTAAAATCATCAGGTACCTCACTGCTAACTTTTATACCATGCACGTCGTAATGGCCTAAGAGAAAATAATTTGATTTCTCTTTGTTGAAGAAATCTAAGTCTGCTATTATTGCACTCGGTATCTCCTTACTAGGTTTTTCGAGGATATGCATAAAGAGATAGCTCAAAATAAAGCATTTATGAGATGGAGTGAGGTCCGCTCCTTCTTTAGCAAAAATCATTGAATGGATTTCAATTTCAAGATCAGCAATTTTCTTGAGAACCCTGGTCAGGAGTACTTCATCGGGAAAGCCATAGAACTTAATTTCACCGTTTTGACTATTGAGCCACTTGCGTGATTTGGTGTTTTCAAGAAGTCTCTGTTTTGCCTCAACAATTATCTTTGTGAGTTCCTTCCTCTGTGCTGTGCACATGAGAGTTAGGACAAGGTGCTTGCTACCCCGCCCCCCCAGGTCCCCACTTTCATCAAGATATGCAAATTCCATTGTATACTAAGCACTTTCTATTATAAAAAGATTTGAAGAATATGGCAGCAGTTTAGTTATCTTCTAGTAGATGTGAATTTTTTGATCACTTTTGATAGGACAGGCTCTTATACTAACTATAGTACTGTAACTCTTTCCTTAAACCAACCTCATCCCCGCATAACCCACAACCTGGCTGACATCCCCGGTGACATCTGACGGAAATTTTTCTCATCATTTGATCTACGGAATTCCCATCTTTCTTCATCTATCTGCTTAGGCCTAAAAACGCTCTCTTCAAATGGCATTTTACCTTAGATATATGTTCCCAAAGTCCTTTGTGTATACATGTGCGTCTTCGGTACTGGCTTCTTCTTTCTGGTTTATCATCAACTCCAAGGTAGCGTCTAGATTATCAACCATGTGTATAAGCATTGCCTCGGGGAATGCAGGCGTCTTGGGGGAACCGTATTCTAACTGCCCATGGTGACTAATGAGTATGTGCTTCAGCTTCATCAACAACTCTTCGTTTAGGGACAAATCAACAGTTCTTTCATGAAACAGCTCTATACCCTTGGCTATATGCCCTAACAGCATGCTCTCAGTCGTAGCCTTTATACTCGTGGTGACCTCAAACTCGTGAATTTTCCCTATGTCATGTAGCAAGGACCCAGTAACCACCAAATCTCTATTCAGCTCAGGATGGTACTTTAGGAAATCCTCGCATGCACTAGCGACATCCAGCGTATGCTCTAGCAACCCCCCGACACAATTATGGTGCTTGTACATTGCTGCAGGGGCTTTTTTGAATTCATTCAGGAATTTGTCATCTAGGAAGAATGCCCCCAAAATGGTCTTCATTTCCGGGTCTGAAACCGATGCTATTTTTTTCTTAAGCTCAACTAACATCTTTTCAACATCTTTTTTAGTTGTCTTGACAAATTCCGAGACGTCATATTCGCCCACCTTGCACAGTCGGAGTTCTCCTTGGCCCTCATTAACACCCAGTTGTAAGTTGTTATTATAGAACTCGCTTACGCCTTTAATGTGCACAACATCATTGTTATGTATACTATCGTATAATGCCTGCACTTTATTCTCTTCCTGCCCTCCCCAGTATTTGAGCATAACCTCTCGGGTGGCATCGCCCAATCTAAGCTCAAATCTATAACCATTCTTGTACGGCTGTACTGGTTTCTTGAACTTTACTACAAAGTTCCCCTCAATTTGTTCATTTGGTTTTATTTTAGCAAGGTCCATGTTTATTTTGAAAAAGTTAGGATTCTAAGTCCGAAATAGTAGTAACACAGTAATCTTCTTCACCGCAGGGCTTCCCGACCAAAACAGTCTTTATCCCGAGCTTCTTGTTCCCGCTGATTTCATTGACGCCGCCGTAAAACATCAGAGTTGCCATTTCTTCCCTATCAGTTCTTTTGCCTTCTCTACAAACTCCCCTGCCACTGCCACGGCCCTTTCAGCTTCCTCCTTGCTGACTGTGTCGGCCTCGTCATATACCACTGTATGCCTCCTCTTCCTGCTCCGGTCAAAGGAGTCTAAAAGCCGCCCGGCAAAATCAGGGCACTTTTGCTTGACAAACTCCACGACAGCGACATGCTTGAACTCTCCGCGCGGCCTGAAGCCGTCGGCAAACATGAGCGCTCTCCCCGCCTGCAGCATCGCGCTGTAGGCTATCGCAAACGACCAGTCGTAGTCATTGTCCTTCAGCACCCTGCCGGCGGACTCCAGATCCCTCTCGGTGAGCCTGAGCGCATGCCTGACCAGCTTCTCGTCCGATTTTATCGGGATCCAAAGGCTATCCGGCCGCTTTTCTGAAACCGTCTTCGTCACCTACCAGCATTATGAAGCCTTCGCCGAGTATGGTCCTCAACAGGGAGTTGCCACGCCTCTTTTTGAATGCATTGTCGTTCCATAGGATATAGTTCACCTCCCGCCCGGTCTGTTTCTCAAGGGACCTTGACAGGGCGAGCAGGTCGTCCTCTTTCATCTCTGACACCACCAAAAGGTCAATGTCGCTCCCTTTCCTTTCGTCGCCCCTTGCAAAAGACCCGTATATGAGAGCGTAGCGGGCCTTGCCGGAAAGCTTCTTCCTCGCAATCTCGCCGAGGTAGTCGGTCTTTAGGAACAGCGAGCGCAACTCCGGTAGGAAGGGGCATTTCTCATTTATTGAGTATATCTTCAGGTTGGCGCGCTTCTCTTCAGAGACTACCCCGGCCGCCGCAAGGTTTGCGAGCTCCTCGGAGGCGTACGGCGGGCTGACGCCAGCAGCCCTGGCCAGTCCCCTCAGGTGTATGCCCTTGCTTGAGAACAAGAGGACGTTTAGGAGTTTCACCCTCGCTTTAGATGTGAAGAGTCTTGTTAGCATTTTACTTACGATTGTTAGTATAGAACTAACACCTATAAAAACCCCTGATTCTGCCTATCTGGCCTGCGCCACCGTAGAAGGTCAGAGAGGCCATCCTTAGTGTTATTATGGAAGGGATAAAAGCATATACGCTCCCCTTAAACTAACCGAGCCAAAATGCTACGGTCAATACCGATTTCTCCCGCCGATGCTAACTTAAGACAAAACAGCAAACTGGAAACCGAAAACTAATAAGCCTTGCCGCGGTGGTCAAAACACAAAACCTCTACTCGATTTCCCTTAATGCGGTAAAGCATCCTAAACGGGTCTACCCTAAGGCGCCTCTCGCCCTTGTGATCGTACTGGAGCGGCTTTCCCCTTTCGGGCATTGTAGCCAGTTTCTGGAAGGCTTTGATTATTCTAAGTCTCACCCCTTCATCCTTTATCTTACGAAGGTCCTTCTTGAACTCGTCAGAGAACCAGAGTTCCATCTTAGGACATTAAGAGGTCGTCAATTTCCTTAGCAGACATCTTTGGATCTACCTTGGTGTACCTGCCCGATCTAAAGTCGTTGTCAGCGCGTCCTATGCGCTCCGCAAGGTCCAAATCGGCTAGAAGTTCATCCTTTACAACATGCTTTAGCATGATATCGCTACCCCTGTTTATGACAAGAAACTGCGCTGAAGGCTTCAGCTTAGCGAGCTTCCTCACGCCCATAGGTATCACGATCTGCCCGTTCGCAGACATCTTTGTCAGATTTATTGTCATTTTAAAATACGTTTTAATTTGAAAATTCAACTATAAAAATGCAATGTAACCCTGTTTTCCTTTCTACTCTCCTTAAATCTTGGGATTAGAAAACTGCAGACCTTTTGAGAGCCGCAAACCCAAACCGTTTTCTCCGGGAGGCGGGACTTCCTCAGTTTTCCGTCTCCTGTCCCGCCGAGCTTCGGAACCGGGTTCGTGGACTGAGAACCGAAGAATGATAGGTGACCACACTACCTATTCTTGTAGTCACCCATGCCATAGAACCTCTTGTACTCAGAGATTATGAGCTCTACCATGGGCCTTACATCGCCCTTGTCCTGGTACTCCCTGATGGCTTGGTAGTAAAGCCCCCTGCGCCCGAAAGTTATGTTCACCGGAGGCATGCCGTGCTTTATTAGTATGTTGTTGAGCAGCAGCCTGCCGGCCCTGCCATTGCCGTCTTGGAAGGGGTGTATCATCTCAAACTGGTTGTGCACCACAGCGGCAAGGAGCAAGGGCGGATATTTGCGCCTGTTCTTTTCATACCACGAGACAAGCTCGGTGAGTAACGACTTCACCCTGCGCGCCGGTGCACCCACGTGAAGGATTTCGCCAAGACGGTTCCTAATGCATACCTCTACGCCCTTAGGCCTAAACTTGCCGGCGAACTCCCTAGAATTTGTGAAGCATATGAGGTGCAATTTCAAGATAACGTCCAAAGACAGATGTTCCTTAGTATTCCTGATCTCCTCAACAGCATTGGCTACGCCATAGGTCTCCGATATCTCCCATTTTTCCCGCTCCTTGGGCCATGCGTCCTTCTCAAGAATGCCTTTAACCTCACTGTAGCTGACCGTTGAGCCCTCTATTGCATTGGTGTCGTAAGTGAACGCTTCGGTGAAAGCGCGCCAGTCGTCCTTTGAAAGATGCTGTATGCGCACAGTCACCTTTTTCTGGAGCCTTTCAATTATGCGTAGCTCCTGTGCCGTAAGTTCCCTCGAGAGAGGGTTGCTGATTACCCTGTAGCGGCTGACCTCCTGCTTGAGTATCTGTTCCGCTTTCGTCCTAAGCTTTGATATCTGCGCATCGGTTAGGTTAGTGCCTAAGAACCTGCGGATCTTGCGGACCTTGCTCCCCTCTCGGAAAGAATGGGCTAGGTAGTACTTTTTTGACTTTCCAATAGTCCTGATTTCCAGATGCATGTGTATATTTGGGTGACTACAAATAAAAAGGCAAGTTTAGGTAGTGACTACTTTTTTGAGGTTTTGTGGAGTTAAGACAGTTTGCTCGTAACGAGCTCAAAGAGCTTGCTTTGTACTCTCCATGAACCGCGCCACCACTCCTTGCGTATGGCGTTGCACTTCTTGCAGCTCTTCCATGAGTCCTCAAGTGCTTCAGCTTCTTTTACCCGACCCTTGATATCGAGGAGCGCCGACTGATGCTTGTGCTTCTCGCAATGCGGTACACAAACGAGGTAGTCCTCTAGGCACTCCAAATCGTTCAGCCTGATGCCCAAGTCCTTTAGAGTTATATTTTTCCGTGTCATTTTTTCCTGTCTTTTTTCCTGATTCGTTCATATTTTCTTTGCTTCTTCTCCAGCTTCTCTTTATCGTCTTCCAATATTTGATCGCATAGGAACCATGCATCGCAGACTGGGCAATGCGGTTCATCATCAGGACATCTCTTCCCAAAAAGTTCCTCTATCTTCTGCTCCAGCCAGGATTCGCATACAGCCTCTTCGTAGCACTCCGGGCACTCCCAATGCTCCTCTTCTCGTTCCTTGCCGGTCCATTTGACAATACTGAACTTCCTGCCTAGGAACCTCCAGGTGCCGGTCTTTTTCCACTCGCCGGTGCCCTCGATAGGTATTTTATGCCTCCCGAAGAACTCGCCGCCCCTATAGCTGCGGTCGGGATAGAGCTTGATGCTTATCCGCTTGCCGCAGGCTATGCAGGTTCTTGAAATCTTCGTGATTTTTGCCGCTTTTCTCTTTGCCATCTAGGAGCCCCTACTTAATATGTCTAAAAATTCCTTGGGCGTGACAATTTTGATGTTTTTATATTTCTTGAGGACCAACAAGTCGCTATCGCCAGTGATCAAATAATCGCTGCCGCTTTCCAGGGCGCACTCAAGTATCCGATTGTCCTTCTTGTCACGGACTAGATTTAGGTGCATATGCGGGTAGACTGCCGTGGCCATTGCCGCGAATCCGCTTAGCACATCATCTATGGCATCATCGGAGAAGTTAAACGATTCCCTCAAAACCTTAGAAAGTTCGTCTAAGATGAAGTCTGAGATAAAGAGTCGGACTCTGCCGCTAGCTGCAATCTTCAAGAGATCCTCCGGCGGTCCGCTCCAGAAAAGACCGGAGACGTAGACATTTGTGTCGTAGACTACCTTCATCCTCTTCGCTTGTCTATAGCCCTTTGGACATCCTCCGGCTTTATGCCCTTCTCCTTAGCGTACTGGTGCCCCCAACTGAGGATCCGCTCAAGCTCCTTCTCCACATCAGGTATTTCCATTGCACGCAGGATTATTATGTTCTTTTTCCTGCTTACAGCAAATGGCGTCCCTTCCGCTAGGCCCATATCCTCGCGTATGCCCTGCGGTATCACAACCTGCCCTCTTGAGGAGAGTTTGGTAAATCCTGTTTCCATCTTTGTAATCTTACTTTCTTATTATCTTATAAGTTTCTAGTATAAAAATGCGACGTAGCGTAAATCTTTCCTTAAACCAGCCTCATCCCCGCATACCCGACCACCTGGCTGACATCCCCGGTCACATCCCCGGAAGTCATATACGCCACCTTCTCTGCTTTCTTCGCTCCAAGCTCCTTGCAAGCAACTATCGCAGCAGCCACTCCCGCATACCCGCACATAGAGATATTATTCTTCCTTATCGTCTCAAACAGCCCCGCCTCATCCAATCTCTCTATCTCCTTGATAGCCATCGCATCTTTCCTGACAGCACTCGCCCTAGGCTCGTAATGCGTAAAGTCGGTAGAAGCGACAATCACGACCTTCTTCCCGCTATCTCTAACGACTTCAACGATCGCTTTCCCAAACTCCCGGCACCTATCCAAAAACTCCTTGTCGGGCGTATAGTGCTTTATGGAGATAGGAAGTATCTTGAACTCCTTAAGCACAGTCTGCAAAAACGGTATCTGGACCTCTATAGAGTGCTCTCTAGCGTGAGCGGTTTCTTCTCTCTCTCCAGCGCCTTCCAGCGCTTTGGCCAATTCGGTATCAACTTCAACCTCGCCCAGCGGCGTCCTCCAGGCATCGCTGCTAGAAATCGAAAAATCAGGCCCTATCCCATAATGGTTCGGACCCATGAGAATGACAGTCTCAGCCTCAGGCATCTCCGCATACACCTTCGCAGCCACGTAGCCGGAATACTCCCAGCCCGCATGAGGAACTACAACACCAAAGCACTCTTTTCTTTTCTTAAAGCTCTTTATCCCCCAGTACCCAAAGAGCTCCTTAAGACCGTCCTTAACGTCTTCTTTCGAGAAAGGATAGAAGGTCCCCGCGACCGCAGGGTTCCTTATGTTCATATTAAGCCCTGAACTTCTCTTTCCTTCTGGCTTTTATCAGCGCTTCGATTCTTTTAGTCGGCTGGATCTGAGACAGGTACTCGTCGAACGTCTCCTTGACCTCGTCGCCTTCCTTCAGCTCGCCCCTTTCGATCAGGTATTGCCTTGTCAGAAGATAGAACAGCAGCGCTAGCGACTGCTTTCCCTTGTTATTGAGCGGTATTACCAAGTCCAAGTTCCTCGTGAGCGCATTAGAATCGCAGACCCCTATTATCGGTATCCCGACTCGCGCAGCTTCCCTGACTGATTGTTTATCCGCTATGGGATCAGCGACCATCAGCAGCTTCGGCTCCCTGAAGTTCTCTTCTTGCGGATTAGTGAACGACCCCGGTCTAAATCTGCCGGATATGTACTTCAAGCCCGTCATCTCGGCGAACTTCCTGACAGGCCTTCTTGCATAAGCCCTTGACCCTACTACCAAAACATCTTCCTTATCATACCTGGCCAGCATCTTCGCAGCCAATCGTATCCTCTCATCTATCGCATTCAGACTGAATATGCTCAACCTGTCCTGCCTGACCTTATAGATGAACTTGCGCATGTTGCCCGTCCTGTAGGTCAGGCCTATATGCGTGCCGTTCTTCAGATAATTCTCCGGCTCGGTCAAAAGCTTCTTGCCCTGCGTAGCCGATATGTACTCCTGGGACTCGTCGTATTCCTGCTCTTCAGGGACCTCCTCGACTGTCTCCGCTGGCTCTACCTCTTTGGCAGGCGCTTCTTCCTTGACGACCGCCCGGATAACGTCTTTTATAGGCTCGTCCAGCTTCTCGATAGCCTTTATCTTCTTCTTTTTCTTCTCTGCCATCTTATTCTTTCTTTATGACTATCGGCATCGCGTCCTTCGCTAATTCAAGCCTTGCTATCTCCAGCGGCTCGACCATGCCCTTCGGAACGCTTATCAAGACGGGAGCGCCTAATGAAATCTGTAGCGCCCTCGCCCCCATGATCCTTGTTTTTTCGTACTTGTTCAGAGTTTCCATTTTTAGAGTGATGGGATTTGCGCCTCAATGGCGCAAACCTTTTCACCCCGTGAGGGGGTGAAAATGGGACCGCCGAGATTTGAACTCGGGTCACCGGCACCCCAAGCCGAGAGGATAATCCTGGCTACCCCACGGTCCCGGTCTACCTCGTGTAGAGCAGGAGCTCGTCTGTGAGGTCCGCGTGCGTCAGCATCATCCTTCTGCAGCAGTACCTCTCAAGCCCCAGGGAGTCCATTACCTTCCCAGGGTTCTCGCCCTTGCCCGTCCTTATAACGTACTCCTCCCACAGATGGCCGACCGGCTTTCCGCAGGTGAAGCACCTGACTGGTATTATCATTTTGGTTTAAGATAAGCTTTATCTGTAAGACTTCTGCCTCTTCGCCCTAGGTCCTTGTGACGACTTCGAGGGTTTATGCGGCTCCGTCCTCCGCGAGTCGCCGCTGATCAGCGACCTGTCGTAACTGACAAGCTTCTCCCTCAATTCCGCGTCTTTCTTGATCTTCGCCGCATAAGAAACCAGCGCCCTCGACAGCGCGGTCCTGATGGCGTCTATCTGCCCGCTGAACCCGCCGCCTTTGACATTGACATCTATGTTGATCTTCTCCAGGTCGACGATCTGCCCTGCTATCATGAGCGGCTCCTGTATCCTCATCCTCAGTATCTCGTCGCCGTAGATGCTCAACGGCACGGAGTTTATCCTGATCATGCCCTTGCCTTCCCTTATCGTGGCTCTTGCACAGGCCCTCTTCCTCTTTCCAGCCTCATGCACTAGCTTCTTCTTCTCACTCATTCTTTCCTCCGAGGTACTTGCACAGCTCGCCTACAGTGACGAAATAATCGTAATGCCTTTTAGAGCCGGGGACCTCGGTCATCTTGGCCTTTGACAGATCGACGTGCTCCCTTTTCATTATCTCATTTTCCGGCCTGCCCATATAAACCATGACTTTCTTGAACGCATCTCGCCCTCTGGGTTTGCCCCAGGGTAACATCCCTCTTATAGCCCTCCTCATGAACCTGTCAGGGTCCTTCGGCCGGTGCGGCCCGTATCTGATCGGGTTCGACTGGCTCACAGCGTCGTGCCTCTCCTTGTAGTCCGCGAACATAGAAGCGCTCTTGCCGGATATGAGCGCCTTCTCGGCGTTGAATATGACGACCCTCTTGCCATTGAGCCCCTGCTTGGCGGCAAAACTGGCGATCCTGCCCATCGTGCAGCCTTCAGCGTCTATCACTATCTTCTCCGGAGCCTTCACCTCTTTTTTCTTAATTTTCTTCTCGCTCATTTTAGCATTATGACCCGCGTCCCTTTCGGGTTCTTTGAAACCAGTTCCTTTATCGTTATGACGGTCCCCTTCGCCTTCTCTATCTTTTCCTTCGCCGACGAGGACATCTTGAAGCACGCTATGGTCACCTCATGTTCCAGCGACCCATTCCCCAATACCTTCCCTGCAACGACGACGGTGTCTTTCGGCTTGGTGAACTTGCTGATTTTGTCCAAATTCACCTCGGACCGGTTCTTCCGGCTCTTGCCCAGGTCGTCAGCTAATCTTGCCCAGATCGGCTGCTTGCTGCCCTCCTTCTTGAGGTACTCTATGAGGCCCAGTCTGTTCGGGTCCTCGTATATGATCCCTTCCATTAGTGTAATGCGGGGGACGCGATTCGAACGCGCGCAGGCCTAAGCCACACGGCCCTCAACCGTGCCCGTTTGACCAAGCTCCGGCACCCCCGCGTTTATGTCTGGCGATGCGTTCGCCCCTTTGTGAGTGCGGCGCCCGTATGGGCGACACACCGTAAAGATTATTTCTTCTTTGCAGCTTTCTTCGGCTTTTCCTCTCTAGCCTCTTCTTTTTTTTCAACCTTTTCCTCTTTCTTCTCTTCCTTCTTTTTCTTCTCGAGCTTCTTCCTGCCCGGGTTGAGGAACGCGTCTTCCAGTTCTGCCAGCTTCTTCTCGAACCCCCCCATCGCTATCTCGACCATCTCCTGGGCGGGGATGTTGTTGTATGACTCGACGAAGAACTCGAAGTCCTTATCATTAATCTGTTTATACGACGCGAGCGCGGACTGGTACTTCGCATGCTGTGTCATGAATCCCAGGCTTGCCACCATCTCCATCTTTATGGATTGGCCCTCTCTCATCTTCGTTATCAATATCTTATCGTAAACGGGCTTGACCTTCGGGTCCCGCGACTTGATGTCGCCCGAATATACCGTCCCGGGGCCGACCTTCTCAAGTATCATCGAGACCTGGCACCTGGCGCAGCCTTTGCCGCCGCACTTGCACTCCTCCCTTAGGGAATAAGTCTCCAGATCGGTGGTCAGCGGTATCAGGCCGATCCTCTGCGCTATCATCTCCTCATACAAAGGCGATGTGTTATCATAGAGCGTTATCTTCTCCATCGCCATCGAAGGCACGTAGGTCATTATCGCTCTCCTTATCGCGTTGGCTGTTGTGAAATCTATGTCGCTGACGACGAACTTCGCCTTCCTTGGGTCCTTCTTTGTATAGTGGATTTTCATCTTAGACTCTTCTCCCTCTCTTACCGCCAGGCGGCTTGCATCCGCCGTGCGGGATCGGAGTTACGTCCTCGATCCTCCTTATCCGTATACCGGAGCGAGCGAGTATCTTGATGACCGACGAGGCGGCTCTTCCCGGGCTCTTCTGCCCGCGGTGCCCCCCCTTGCCTCTTAATAATACGTCTACTTTAGTGATCCCCCTCTCCTTCAATACGTTCGCCACTCTTCTAGCCAGCTGGCCCCCGGCGAACGGCGACCTCTCCTCCCTTCCGCTCTTCACGACCATCCCGCCGCTTCCCCTTGCAAGGGTCTCCGCGCCGGAGATGTCAGTTACAGTGACAATGGTGTTGTTCTTTGAAGCGTGCACGTGGACGATTGCGGTGATCTCCGCTTTCTGCGGGGGCGACTGGGACGGCTTCTCTTCCTTCTTTATTATGCCCTCCCTCACCTGGTCGACAAGGCTCTTGCTTATGTTCTCCTCCGGTTTCTTGACTTCAGCCGTCTTCTCTTTAATCTCAGCCTTCTTCTCTTTAGCCTCGACCTTCTTCTCCTCGGCCTTTGCCTTCTTTTTCTCTTTCTTCTCTGCCATCTTAATCCTTAATCTCTTCCTCCGGAGGCTCCAGCGGCACGTCTGCTATGGCCTCCTCGATTACCTCTTTGACGGCCTTCTTCTCCGGCACTATCCTCGGGGCATCCCTCCTCGGGGGCATTCCATGGGAGTCCCTCCTCTCAGGGGCATTCCTCTTCTCTGCGCCCTCAGTCGAGGCCTTCTTCACCACCTTCCTCAGCGGGTGCTCAGGGTTCGCAAGCGGCGAGTTCATGTAGAAGCCTATCTTCTCCGCCTCTTCCATCGTCGTTATGTGGCCCGGGGAGTTCATCCTCCTGCCGTTGACCGCGATGTGCCCGTGGACGATGTCCTGCCTTGCCTGTTTTATAGACGTAGTCAGCGACCTCTTGTAAACGATGGTCTGTAATCTTCTATCAAGTAAATTCTCGACCGTCAGCGTCAGCACGTCATCCAGCTTTGCGTCCTTGCCGACGAGCCCTATCCTCTTCAGCCTGCCTAATAACTCTGATTCCTTTCTCTGGTCCGGGTTGGCCAGCATCTGCCTTGCCAACGCCCTGACCCTTGAGACTTCGCTCTTTACCTTCCACAGCTCCTTGCAGTTTTTCAGGCCGTAGGCCTGGACCAGCTCCTTCTCGCCCTCCCTGCCCTTGAACAGGTGCCTCGGAGTGCTGTATTTCCTTCGCTGCTTTTTAGGGTGTCCCATTATCTCTTCTTATCCTCTTTCCCGCCCTTGGCGGCCGCAATTGCTTGCGCGACTGATTTCTTCTTCAGCACCCCGACGGCGACCCTGCCTCTTCCCGTGGATGCGGTCCTCTGCCCTCTGACCTTCAGCCCTTTTGCGTGGCGCAGGCCCTTGTAGGACTTCATCTCGCCCATGAGGTCTATGTCGGATTTTACCGCGAATTTCCAGTCTGACGTGTTAAGGTGTATATCCCTGCCCGTTTCCATGTCCTTCCTGCGGTTGAGCATCCAGGGGGGTATGCCGAGCGCTGTCGGGTCTGCGATGGCTTTCTCTATCTTGTCGATGTCGGCATCGGATAAATCTTTCAGCCTGACTTTCCTGTCCATGCCCAGGCGCACTATTATGCCGTTCGCAAGGTTGTTGCCCACGCCGACGATGCTGGCGATGCCAGTAATCAAATTTTTAGAACCGTCGACGTCGGTGCCGAGTATCCTTACGACCTGCACGGACCTCTTGGCCTTAGGCTCAAACTTTTCCTTCTTTTTCTTCGGTTCTTCCGGTTGCTGTTCGCTTGCCATTAAGGTAAGACCTTCACTGAACCGTCCGGGTAGCCGACGAACACCAAATCGGGCCGCCTGCGGGTGAAAAACCCGTTGTCCACGACCCCCGGTATCCTGTTTATGTCGACTTCAAGCCTTTCGGGCTCGCCGACGGACAGAGAAATGTCAAGGATGTAGTTAGAATTATCGGTTATAAAAACCCTTCCGCCCGTTTCGCGCCTTTTCACATGGCCGAATTCCTTAAGTTTCTTCGCCGCCTCATAGTAATAATCGGGGATGACCTCCACCGGCAGCGGGAAGCTGCCGACTAGTTTTTGGACTAATTTAGTGTCGTCGACGACGCAGCAGAAGAGTTTTGAAACTGTGGCGATCTTCTTCTCCCTGGTGTGCGCACCCCCCCCGCCCTTTATTAATCTGAACTCTCTGTCGACGCAGTCGGCGCCGTCTATGTCCATATCCAATCTAACACTCTCATGGACCCAGTCCTCATACTCTATCAGCGGGATCTTCACCAGCTTAGCCAGGCTGCTTGTTTTCTTCGAGGATGGGACAGCAACAATGTCAAGGCCTTCCTTAACCCTTTCACCCAGTCGCTTTATCGCCCACTCGGCGGTGGAGCCGGTGCCTAAACCGACCTTCATCCTGTCTTTCACCAGCTCGCAGGCCTTCTCGGCTGCTGCTTTCTTGGCGATGTCCATAGGGCTTTTATTTGACGCTCGCAGGTAAAAAGACTATTGCTAAGAATGATAATTACCATTCCTTAAACCCCTTCACGAACTCGTCCCAGTCTTTGATGATGGACTCGCCCTGCTTATGCGTCGTTCCAGATCTCATCTTCTTCATTGTCCCACAATTCTCTTGCGACCTTGTTCGGGCCCTTTATGGTCTTTGATATCATTTTATAATATGGTTGATTATGCGCGGCATACGAATCGATTTTGTCTGACCCTATCCTAGCATTCTCTTCAGCTTGTCCCTTGCGCTTGTACCCTGCTCTGACGTGAGCTTCCTGGCCAACAGGCCTATTGCCGCGCAGAGGTTCTCTGCCTTCGAGATCGCCTCCGCCGCGTTTTCCTTCGTCGCGATATGGCTCACATAATATTGGAAGTCCAGCCTCTTGTCCCTGACATCGGACGCCATTGCCCTAAGCTTCTTCTCCCCGAAGAGCGTTTCCAGGAGGGAGATCGACACGGCGTGGTTCTCGCACTTTATCCCTACCTTGCGCAGCAGGGCTGTTATGGAGTTATAGACGGCATAATAGGCCTCGATAGCCGAGTTCTCGTAGATCCCGTTCGAGAAGAGGAGGTCCGCCGACTTCAAACTATTCTCCGACTTCTGCATGTAAGACTCGCATATGTTCTCTGACGGCTCTACGATCTCTAATTGGCCGTCTCTAGTGGCCTTCCTTAAAAAATCCTGCTCTTTCATAGAATTCGTCCGCCCCCCTGAATATCGCATGGTTTAGCAGTATCTCCCTAATAAGCGGGCTTGAGACGTCGAACGTGCCGGTCTTGACGCTTGCCCTGCCGCCGATATCCTTCAGCTTTTTTTCGCAATAGAGGTCGACATCGCTGTCCGCCTTGGCGCTGAAACTGGCGTGGCTGCCGAAGAGCACCACCATCCCCTTAGACGATAAGAGCGCCTTTTCCATAAGCGGAGCGAGGTATGGGTACTCCCTGAGGCATTTGAGCGCCTTGTAGTGTTCAGCCGCAAGGGCATACTCCTTCGCTTCTATCGTACGCTTGAGCGAAAAGACCCGGTTCCTCCCGGCACGCCTAGCGTCCAATGCGTTGTCGGCTATAAGGCGGTCGGCCGAGCGCTTCACGTTCGCCGGCGGGGCCCCTATGGACTTGGCCAACGCCCTGAGGTGGTTCTCGCCCTTTAGCAGGGCTAACACGATCTCCAAATCCAAATCGTTCTGTTTTTGGAACATATGTTTTATATTTGAAACAATCTGCTTAAAAATGCGCATAGACATATGAAAAACCTTATCTCAATCCTGGAACAGCCTCTGCCTGAACCTGCTTAATATGGATATGACCCTCTTCCCGAAGATTATGAAA
>Ga0315296_10000043_pt1 | contig 131741 bp, 161 predicted proteins | sample YL17G14_18_MG_FD_203921 | JGI IMG/M metagenome (GOLD analysis project Ga0315296, IMG submission 203921) | Sediment microbial communities from Yellowstone Lake, YNP, Wyoming, USA - YL17G14_18 | ecosystem: Environmental > Aquatic > Freshwater > Lake > Sediment | place: USA: Wyoming | collected...
CAAATAACTTTGCTAAAACAACAATATACGTTAATGTAGCATCAAATACTGCATTTACAATGACTATTTTAGGTTGTGGAGCTACTGTTATTACGTCAACAACTGAAGGTGAAAGTGGAACTGCAACAACTGGTGATATTAGCTTTAACTCAACAACAGGACTTGAAGAATTCGTAAATGCTCAATCTGTCGGATCATGTGGTAGCCCAACGGTACAAAGTGGTTCTGCTGTCCCAATTATTACATTGGATCCTACAGGAAATGTACCCCTGAACTTTAGCCTTAGAATGAATGAAACATTTAGTGATGTAGTAATCTGGGTAAATGGAACAAACTTCAGTTCATGTGGAACATCTACAGCTAATCATGTAACTGCAAAAACCTTAAGCAATGTCTATCAGGTAGTTGCATGGAATATATCTGCTACGGCCTGTACAGCCAATCTTACAATGTATGCAAACTTCAGTGGTCCTGCTGCACAAGGAATTAGAGCTCGTAAATTGTATACAAATAGTTCAACAGTATAAAATATCAAAGTGTATAGAATGAAACGTAGTAAGAAAAAAATAAATGTAAAAATAATTTTCATTATTTTAATTGTAATAGTATTATTTGGAGTTATAGGTTATAGTGTTTTTAGTGGTGAAACAACCAATAGACCAAAACACTGTATAGATAACAGGTGTATAGATTCTATAGTATTTAGCAGGTTACCATCTTATCCCGAAAACTTTGATGAGATTGACTTAGGAGTATATTTTGGAAAATATGGATGGAATGAACATTTCTCACCAAAAGCTCCTGATGAATATTACTGGAAGCAACCAGAGTTTTATCCAGAGTTTGAAGTGGCAGAAAATATAGAATATTATCTATCTGTAAAAAATATTGGAAATGGAAAAGTTGAATATAGTGGAGTAAGGGTAGGTGTTTCTGGTTACGGAGTTTATCCGGGTGATACTGTAGTTTCAAATATACATACGGGTGAAGATCTAAAAGTTGTAACTTATTTGCATGCTGGATGGTTTATAGAAAAATACCAAGGTATGGAATTGAAAGTTGTATATCCAAATAGAGGTGAGGTCAAACTAGGAGCTAATGAAACTGTTTCAGTGATACAAGATCCTGATGAAGTGAAAAACTATTTTGATGTTAATTTAACTCCTAGTTTAGTTTTGTTGGAACCGAGTTTTCCCGTCTTCCAACCGAATTGGACGCAAAAAATAACTGTTATAGCTCATGTAAAAGAAAATACACCCGCGGGAGATTATTTGATAGGTATAACGCCATTTGAACCACCACCAGAAAAGTCTGATGAATGGGTATATCAATATGGAATTTTTAAGTATGTTGATGCAGGAATGGCTGATATAGGAAGGCCACATTTACAAATTTTTGTAAGGGTTGTATGAAAACAAAAAAATTTTTTTATGCTTATTTTTTGTAGTTATACTAATTTCTATCGTTTATGCTGATAATTTCGGAAAAACTTATACGTATGTAATTGTCCCAGTAACACCATGCGAACCACCTTCAAATGGTGTTTGGAACATAACAATAGCACAAAACATTCTATGTGAAGATAAAAACATAATTCTAAATGGAAGTTTGGTTATTAACGGTATTTTATCATTCAGGAATGTAACTTTAAGGATTAATAATTCATATGATGGTGAAAATAACATAGAGGTTAATGCTAGTGGAGAATTCTATATCTATGATAGAGACTATAATCGTTCTACGACTTACGATATCTCTAACATAACTGCTTATAACGTCTCTAACAATTTTAATTTCATACTAAATGCTGGCTCCAAATTCAGAATGTATAATTCCTTCTTATCGTATGCTGGATGGGAAAGTGGGAATGAAGGTTTCAAGGTATTTACAAATAATATAACAATTATCAACAGTACACTCTCAAATAATTATGATGGTATTTACCTCTCAAACTCTTCAAACAATACCTTTACAAATATTATAATAAACAATTCGAATTCTTCTGATTTCTATTTGTTGAATAATTCGATAAACAATACTGCTTTAAATAACAGCTTTAACAAAACAAAAGTTTTTATAAATGATACTTCTAACTTAACTGTAAAGTGGTATTTAGACGTTTATGTAAACGATGGAACAAATCCACTTTCTGGAGCTACTGTAAATATAACTGATAATAAATCAACCTTAATTACTTCTGAAAACACAGGAACGAGTGGAAATATCACCAGACAGGCTTTAACAGAATATATTGCAAACAACACAACAAATGTTTACTATACTCCTCACAACATAACTGCTACAAAATCTGGATACTATTCAAACTCTACATCAATAAATTTGAACGAATCCAAAAGTGTGAATTTAACATTAACATCTATTCCTGCGCCACCAGTTACTCCACCACCAAGTGGTGGAGGAGGTGGATTTTTCTTTCCTATATGTGGCAATAAACTTTGCGAATATGGAGAAAATTCACTAAATTGCCCCAAAGACTGTCCATTACCAGAAGCTCCAATAATCCCAGTAGTTTTAGACACGGCTGTAAAAATAGAGGCAGGATCAGAACAGGTTTTGGCCGGACAAAGAGTTTATGCAACAATAACAATTGTAAAAGCAGCCGGACCCACAGGAACCACGAATGTAAACCTAACATATTGGATTAGAGATCCGGTTGGTAATATAATAGATATCAAGAAAACAACAGTTGGTATTGAAACCATAAGAACTGATATTTATTATTTGATGATTCCTCCAAATTCACCTTTGGGCGTATATACTTTCGAAGCATTGGCCCAATACGATAATGCAACAGATAGCTCAAGTCAAACATTTCAAGTCGTCTCAAAACTTCCATCTGCTTTGGTAGATATAGAAAGAATAATTGTACCACTCATGTATATGGATGATAAGTCTACAATTAGTGCTATTCTAGAAAATCAAGCTGAAAATCCTTTAAATATTAGTGTTACAATGTTTTTCCCAGAAGGTTTTGAACCTAAAAATATGACAGAAACAAAATTAATTGAACCTATGACAGAAGAGTTGTTTGAGTTTTCTACTACACCACACATTTTTGGAAATTTCAATGGTTTTATATCAATAAAATATGATGGTAGAGGGTTAACAAGAGATTTTGTCATAAATGTCTATCCACCATTTATAAAATATGCATGGGTAGCAATTTTAATACTACTTATACTTATTATTTTAATAGCATACAGGAAAAAGAGAAAGGAGTTTTATCATAGAATTAAATTGTCAAGAATGAGGACATTGGTGGGAAGATGATAATAGGAATAATTGGTAGTAAAGGTGGTGTAGGGAAGACGACTGTTGTTGTTAACCTTGCAGTTTCTTTGATGGAGTTTAGAAAAAGGGTTTGTATAATAGACGGTAACAAAACAATATCAAACATAGGTTTGCATTTAGGAATAAACGATTATCCTGTGACATTACATGATGCCTTAAGAGGTGATGTTAAAATAATAGATGCTGTTTATGTTCATCCTACAGATCACATTCATGTTATTCCTGGCTCATTGTCATTGGCTGATGCAAGGGCAACAGACATAAACACTTTAAAGCAAAAGATAAGAGAACTTGAAAAATCTTATGATTACATTCTTTTAGATGCCTCACCGGGATTTAGGGAAAAAGCCATAAAAATATTGAAGATATGTGATAGCATCTTATTGATTACAACACCAGAACTTTCAGCATTCACAGATTCTTTAGAAGTTATAAAATTCCTAGAGTCTAAAAAAGTTATGATAAGTGGCGTCATATTGAATAGAGTTACAGGAAAGGAATTTGAACTATCTCCAGAAGAGATATTATCTGTATATAAGAAAATTCCGATAGTTTCTGTAATAAAAGAGGATATAGACATTCAGAGATCTATAGCAGAAAAGATTCCTATAATTGTATTGAAACCGGGTTCATCGGCATCTAAATCTTTCATGGAGTTGGCAACCAACATAGCTGGTTATAAAGAGGAAGAAGGGTTAGGTTTAAGAAAACATTTAGAGAAGTTTTTTAAATTCAAAAAGTAATAAACTCTTATGGTAATAGAGATAACATATGGGACTATTTTAATATTTTTAGCTTTTATAGTAAGTATCTTTGTTTTATACAAACTGCTTAAATTCATGCTAAGAGCTTCTCTCGTTCTTGTTGCAACATTCGCTCTCCCTTGGGTTGCAAGATATGTTGGACTTCCCATACAGGCTAATCTTGAAACTGGTTTGTTGTTTGCTTTTTTCGGATTTGGTATATTTTTGATATATGAATTCTTCCATTTCATCGTCCAGTTCTTTAGAATGTTGTTATGGCCTTTCAAAAAGAAAAAGTGAATACATGGAAGTAGAAATCAAAAGAAAGATTGTTCATTCATTAGGCATTTTCTCAATATTATTAATTCAATTTTTTGGAAGATTAAATGCAGCAATAATTATGCTGATTGCTCTTATAATAGCTATTTTGCTTGCAGAGTATAGAAAAAATAGGAGAAAATATAAGCTATTAAAAATAAAACCAATTGATGAATTTGAAGATTATATAGAAGATGAATTTAAAAACTATGAGCGACCGAATACCTTGCCGTTTAAAGGTGCAATAGAGTTGGGTTTAGGGTTTTTTATTGCAACAATCTTGTTTAAGGAAAATATAGCGATGGCATCTATAGCTGTTTTAGCTTTGGCAGATTCCTCATCAACTTTAGTAGGATATTATTTTGGAAAATATAAGCTACCTATAAATAAAAAGAAGACGTTTGAGGGAAGCGTAACTTTTTTTCTGATATCATTTTTTATATTAGTATTTTTTATAAATCCTCTATATGCTTTTGTTTTAGCTTTAATAACAGCTTTTATTGAAATGCTTCCCCATATAGACGATAACATATCTATACCTGTAGGTCTTGGAGTTTTAATGAGTTTATTGATATAGTAAAACTATTTAAATAATAAGAGAGTAAGTGTTTTTATGTTTACATTAGCTCAAATGGGTACTGATTGGATATCAACAATAATATGGTTCATATTATTTGTTGTATTCATTTTCTTTGGGCCAAGGTTAATGACAACCCAAACTATTTTGAAACTTGAAAAAGAAGCATCAGAACTAGAAGAAATGGCTGAAAAATCCAGAAGCTATATTGTAAAATCAATCTCAAAAAATCCAAACGCAAAGCTTAAAGAATCAATAAAAAACTTCATGGAATTTTTTATTGTTTCGCCTATAGAAACAGATCCTTATGGAATAATGAAAAAGATTGATCATGTCATACGGAATTCTGATGATAGGTTTAAATATTTTGTAAGGCAGATTGCTCCTGATGCTTCAAAGGAAAAACAAATGGATATTAAAGATGCTTTAGCAGGAGCAATAACCACTCATCAGATAGCAAAGATTGTCAGACATTATCTAGAACTTATAAAAAAATATAAAATGTTCCAACTTGCAATGATTATTCAAATGCAAATACCATTGATAGCAAGGATAGCAAAAGCTGCCATGCAAGCAACCCATGCCTTTGTTGATGGTTTACCAGTAGGAGATGGTATAGGATCTCTGGTTGCAGCAAACATGATGAAAGGTAAAGCAACAATATTTGAGGCTGAAGAGTTTGTTGTTGTTAAGACAAATATAAATGGAAGAGATGTATGGGTTGCAAAGGCAGAAGGCCCTGGAGCTTCTACAGGCTATCCTGGAAAATTCTTGTTAAAATTCTTGAAAAGACAGAAAATAGACAGAATAATAACAATAGATGCTGCACTAAAACTGGAAGGAGAAAAAGCAGGAACTATAGCAGAAGGTGTTGGTGTGGCAATGGGTGGAAGTGGTGTTGATAGATATGAAATAGAAGGGTTTTCTGTTAAAAACGAAATACCTTTAGATGCTGTTGCAATAAAAGTTTCTGATGAAGAAGCTTTAATGCCTATGAAAAAGGAAATATGGAACTCTGTTCCTGATGCAGTAGAGGCTGTAAAGAGTGCATTGTCAAGAGCAAAGAAGAATGAAAGAATAATGATAATTGGTGTTGGAAACACATGTGGAATAGGCAATGATTTTAAATCTGTTGAAGAAACTGAAAAGAAAATAAAAAACCATATAAAAAGAGCAGAAAAGAAAAAAGAAAAGAAAGTAATAAAAATTTAGAAAGGTTTATAAATTCTTAAACATATCTTCTGAAAGTGATATTATGGCTCTAAGACCAGGAAGATGTTACGGTCAGGTGAAGAATAAGCCTTATACAAGGATTTCGATACGTAGGCCTAGAAGAAGCTATGTAAAAGGAGTTCCGGCCACAAAAATACATCAGTTTGAGGTTGGAAAAAATAAAGAATATCCTTTAACGTTTCATATAATAAGCAATAGTAATATTCAGATAAGATCTAACTCGTTAGAGGCTGCAAGAGTTACAGCAACAAAATATCTTACAAAGAAGCTTGGTGAAGAGAATTTCTTCTTAAAGATTCTTGTTTATCCTCATCATATTTTAAGGGAGAATTCAATGGCAACAGGAGCAGGAGCTGATAGATTTTCTCAGGGAATGAGACATAGTTTTGGGAAACCAATAGGACAGGCAGCTATAGTAAGAGGTGGCCAAGAAATTTTATTGATCAAGGTTCCGTCTAACTCTGAAATTATTGTCAGAGAAGCTTTGAGAAGAGCCATTACTAAGCTTCCTGGAGACTGTAGAGTCACACTTGGTTGATAGTAATTTATTTCTATAAATTCAATTAAAAATATCAAAGGTGATGAGGATTACCATCATCAGGGAGATTGGGCAAATAAAAGAAAAGAGTATTTCAGGGAATGGAATTGGGATTGTGCTATTATTTTTGAAGATGAGTTAAAAGACGAAAGTAAAATTATAAATAATTTGTGGTTTTAAATGGAAGAAAAAATTTTAATCACGGGTGCAACAGGAAAAATAGGGAGACATCTTGTCAATGCTTTGCTAAAACAAGGTGAAGATATAAGAGTTTTTGTAAGAGAAAAGATGACAGAATTTGAAAATGTTGAAGTTTTTTATGGAGATGTTTTAGATAAAGAATCTCTGAAAAAAGCTGTTGAAGGTATTAATTTAATTTATCATTTGGCAGCTGTTGTTGACTATTTAGCTCCTAAAGACTTGATGTTCCAAGTAAATGTTATAGGAACTAGAAATCTCTTAGAGGTAAGTGCAGGAAAGAAAATAATCTATCTAAGTACAACAGGTGTAATGGGTAAAAAGCTGAAAGATTCGCCTGCAAATGAGAACACACCTTGCCATCCTTCTGATTATTATGGATGGACAAAATTAGAAGCAGAAAAATTTGCTAGAGAGAATGGAGCAATAATAATAAGGTCTGCAGATGTTTATGGACCAGGTTTTGAGGAAGGATACTTTACTGTATTTGAAGGTTTGGAGAAAGGTAAATTACCGATATTTGGAGATGGTAAAAACATAATCCAATATGTCCATATTAATGATTTAATACAAGCACTATTATTAGCTAAAGAAAAAGGAAAACCCGGAGAAGTTTACATAATAACCGGAAAAGATTTTAAAACTCAAAGAGAATGTTTTGAAATAGTCTGCAAATATCTTGGAGTAGAACCTCCAAAAAAACATGTCTCACCACTATTTGCAAAATCTCTGCTCCAACTCAAAATTTTAAAGTCTAAATTAAAAAAAGAAAGACCAAAAATAATACCCGAGTATATAAACAAACTGACAGCAGACAGACTTTTTGATATAACAAAAGCGAAAACAGAATTGGGTTATAATCCTATAGTCGAATATGAGAATGGAATTTCAGAGATGATCGAAGAATATAAAAAATCAAAGAAACAAAAGGAAGAAGTCTCCAAAGAACAAAGTGAAGAGCAAAGCTAATGGAAAAACAATTCCATATCTTATTCCTTCTCTTATTATAACATATTTCTTGACTCTCTTGATTTTTTCGACCTCTCCTTTTTTTAATCCTCGGAGAAGCCTCTTGTATATTTTTAATCTTGGTATGTCCTCTCCAATCATGTCATCAACTTTTAGTTTACTAACAGGAATTTTTTTATAAAAACCATTTTTCAAAATTTTTATAAAATTCCTTTTTACTGACCTGTCTTTGAATGCAAATATTATTAGATAAAGTATAGAATAGATGGCTCCAATAAAAAAACTGTTTATGAAAAAGCTTATGGAAAACGGAAAAAATGTCTTAGAAAAAGATAAATTTGGTAAGAGAATCCCTATAGCAATTAATAATTCTCCATCTCCACCTCCCCATTGTCCAGTATAATACATTAACAAACCGAAAGCCAAAAACAAACTGCCAAATAAAATAGAATTTATAAACATTGTGAAATCCCTAGTAATAATACCGCTTGTAATATGCAAAATCAATCCTACTATTATCATAAGGATACAGAGTTTGTCTGGAATATTTGTTGTTTTAAAATCATAGATACCAGCAGCAAATCCACCCACCAAAGCTATAGCAAGTAGCAATAACTCGAACATAATTTATATTTCTATATTGAATATATAAAAGCAATATTTATGATTTTTTAAAGGATCTGAAAAAACTATCAATTATTGCCTTTGCTTCTTCTAAAGTATTATAATTTTTAACATTAATGCCAGGACAGCCAGCAATCATAGCTGAAAGTCTTTTCCCTTCCTGTAGTCTAAAGAGACATAAAATAGGCTTTTTCTGTTCAACACTTACCCTAATCTCAAAACCAACACCATGACTAGGAGTAGAAACTTCTGCAACTAAGATATCTGCAGCATCAAGCCAATTTAAATCTCGGTCATGTATTACTCTATCACTTAGATCTTCATCCTCTGAACTAAGTTTTTTATTTCCAATATGTTCGGTAAGAACTTCACCATGTTTTTTGAGATGGTTGATCATTTCTAAATATATTTCTTTATCATCTCTCCCTCCGCGTATTGAACCTGTAAAATAGATTTTCATAATAAATAATTTATTATCAAGAATTTAAATCATGATATTCAATATATAAAGAGTAAAGGTATTTTTAAATGAAAATAACAGAAAAAAATTACATTCTCCTGTTAGGAAGAAAAAAGAATTACATAATTAAACCAATATTATTTAGCTGCGAGTTTGGAACAATTGATTTAAGAAAATTAATAGGTAAAAATTTTGGAATTAAGATAAAAATTGGTAAAGAAAGTTTTACAGTTGTTAAACCAAATATAATAGATTTTTTGAGAAAAGCGAAAAGGGGGCCACAAATAATTTTACCAAAAGATGCATCATTGATAACATCTATTACAGGTTGTTCGCCTAGCTGGAAAGTAGTTGATGTGGGAACAGGTTCTGGATTTTTATCAATGTTTCTTGGAAATTTAGGCTGTAAAGTCTATACATATGAAAAAAGAAAAGAATTCTATAAAATTGCTAAGAAAAATATAAGCAATTTTGGTTTTAAAAACATAAACCTGAAAAATTCTGATATAACTAAAGGTATAAAAGAAAAGGATATAGATTTAATAACCTTTGATATGCAATATCCTGAAAAAGCTATTAAACATGCTTTCAAGGCTTTAAAACCTGGTGGCTGGTTAGTGGTTTATTCTATGCATGTTGAAGAGGTTAAGAAAGTTGTAAATGAGTTGAAAAAATATGATTTCATCAATGTAAAAATTCTTGAAAACATACAGAGGGAATGGCAGTCTGTTAAACAGTTTACCAGACCCAAAACCTATATGCTTGCTCACACTGGTTTCTTGACATTTGCTAGAAAAAGTTAAAAATAGCCAATCATATTTATTTTTTCATAAACTATCTCCAGGTTATGAAAAAGACTTTGAGCACAATTTATAGCATTAACAGTGTCATCCCTCTCAATATTTTTTTTCACGTTATCTAGAGCATCATTTATAGTTTTTTGTTCTTCAGAAAATCCTGAAGGTAATGTAATAGATTTAACTTTGTTTAAATAATTTTGAAATTGTGTTAATTCTGGGATGTCTGATTTTTCAAATTCTTTCTTTAATCTTAATCCTGATAGACCTGCTGCAACTGATATCATATGGTATTCAGCATCAGCTTTTGTTTCTATAGACATAAATTAGATTAAATTACTAAAAGATTTAAGCTTTTAAAATGGGCCCGCTCAGATTTGAACTGAGGTCACTAGCTCCCAAAGCTAGTATACTAAACCAAGCTATACTACGGACCCATATTTGAAAATATTGAACAACAAGATATAAAAATGAGCCTCAGGCGAGAATCGAACTCGCGACCTTTTGCTCTTTGTTTGGTATACCAAGCATTCGCGGAAATTTAAAATTTCTAACGCTCTACCAAGCTGAGCCACTGAGGCATTTCAAAAACTCTACCTTTTCCATATTCCTTAGTGGAATAATTTCTAAAATTTTTATAGAGTCTTCTTTATTTAAATAAATCTGATGATACAAGTGCCCATTAAATTTCCAAGGACAATAGTGATATTTCACATCTAGATTAGAAAACATCATTTTAATAAAAACAGATAATCTTTCACTTGCAGTTGAAATACCAAATCCAGAACCTTTCTTTCCTCCATCAGTATCCAGCAAACCAGCTAGAAAATGTATCTTATATTTTTCTGGCATTTCGATAGGTGAAACTGTTCTAGCTTTTCTTCCAGACGTCATACCAATTTTATTTGTTAGAAAATTATAAAGGATTTTAGATTCTATTCTACAATAAAATACTTCACTTTTATGTTTATCCTTCCATCTTACTACATATGGTTTGATATTGAACAAATTTTCAAATAATGGTTGATAAACATTTTTTATGAATTCTAAAGATTTACTTACGAAAGATATTTCGTATCGTCTTTGAATTTTACCATTAGGTCTTTTAGAAAATCCTTTAGGTAAACTACCATCCCCAACTATTAAACCACAAAAATATGCTAAATCCATGCTCCATTTTGGAAATCGAACAAGATACCTCATTTTTGCATCTAATTGATTTGAGCATATACTATTATTTATTCTTTTGTGACTCTGGAATAGGAAAAAAAGAGTCATTGCTTTTGTTTGCCGCCCTTCAGCTTCTCAACTTTTATGAGATTTCCACATTTAGGACATTTAGTCTCGAATTTGTATTTGGCTCCTTTAGAGACTTCCTTCCACTCTTGAGTATAATAATCATAGTTTCCACATTTTGGACAAATCATTTCTACATGAATTATATTCTCTCCTTTTATTACTAATGCTCTTATCTTTCCTTTGTTTTCTAAATTCCTCAATGTATGATAACCACAAGTAGAAGGTGTTAAATTTTTCTCAGCTATTATCTTATCTATTTTATCAAACATAATAAAAATTAGAAAATATAAGTTTAAAAACTTTTATATTGTTCCAATCAAGAAAGCTATCAAAGCTATAAACATTGCAATTTTCATCATTTTTTGAGATTTATCAGGTGAAATGAATGTTGTAAAACAGGAGAAAGCAAAAACAATATCTGCTAGTATAACAAGATAGATGTATTTAACAGTTAGCAACCCGAAAATATATGGTAATGGACTGAATATTATTGCAAATAAAATAAATATTGCTGCAATCCAACCTGCAAAGTATCTATTAGCAACTATAGGCAATGAATTCACCTTTCTTTTAACATCACCTTTAATGTCCTCTATAGATTTTGCAATTTCTCTTCCTGTATTCGAAGAGAATGCTATTAAAAACAATATTAGTATTGTAGCTGTTATTCCTCTAAACAAACTTCCAAAAATAAATATGGAGGCAACTAACCAGCTGACAACAAAATTACCAACTAAAAGTATTTTCTTCAATTTCCAAGAATAGACAATGCTAACAATTGTATTAAAGACCACAAGAACAAACATGTAAAAGTTAAGGAATAAAGCAATGAAATTTGCTATTAAAAATAAGACCATGGAATATGTTAATGCAGTTTTTCTGGAGATTTTTCCTGAAGGTATTGGTCTTTTTGGTCTATTTATTTTGTCAATCGTGTAATCAAAATAATCATTTATAACCATTCCAGCACCTGAGACTAGAAATACAACCAAGAAAGCCAGAAGAAGTTGATAAGGAATGAAAAAGTTAACAAGCATTGCTGCAACAAAAACTGCAAAGACAGACATCAAGCCGTTGAAAGGTCTTAAGATTTCTAAATAAGCAAGCATCAAATCTTCCTTTCTTTGGATTTGGGTCTCAAATCCTTTGAAAAACATCTCCTACATTTAACTTTTTTTAGAATAACTTTTCTTGGGTCTGCCCTTATTTTAGCATTACATTTCATACAGACATAAACCCTTTCATATAATCTTTTCATAACAGCTTCGACTTTTGCTTTTGGCATAATATCACTATTACATAGCTCTTAATATTTTTATCCTTTCCGTAAGAGGCGGATGTGTTTGAAACAAATTATCTAACGGACTTCTATTTGGATCTGAAATAAATAAATGTGATATTGACTCGCTAACATTCATTTTTCCCTGATTTATTTTCTTTATTTTTTCTAAAGCACCTGCCAGACCATCTGGATATCTTGTTAATTCTGCTGAACTAGCATCAGCCAAGAACTCTCTTCTTCGTGATATAGCAGCTTGAACGAGTCTCGTAACAATTGGAGCAAATATAGCTAAAATAACAGCTATTACAAACATTATGATAATAACTGCCCCGCCTTTATCTTTATCAGAACTTCTAAAACCACCATATCTTAAAGTCCTTAAGAAAGTATAGCTAATGATAGCTGCCAAACCAACCAGAACAGCAACTAGGGTAGCAAATCTAACATCATAATTTCTTATATGAGACATCTCATGTCCCATGACACCTTCTATTTCATCTCTTTTCAAATTTTCCAATAAGCCTGTTGTAACACAGATAGAAGCATTCTCAGGGTTTTTACCAGTTGCAAAGGCATTTACATCATTACTTTCCATTATGTAAATTTTTGGTTTTGGTATTCCAGCAGCTATTGCTAATCCTTCTACTGTATCTACTAAATATCTATTTTTTATATCATCCGCGGGTCTTGCATTTACAGCCTTCAAAATGACTTTATCTCCATAATTATAAGAAAGATAAATATCTAGTAGTATTACCACAAAGCTAAAAATTATCATAATAAAAGTCAATTCTGGAACAAAAACTGAGGATATAGAATATATCAAGGAAAATAAAATTATGAAAACTAATATGCTCAAAATCACAGAATTTCTCTTATTCTTTTCTATTTGATCGAAAATGTTTACCTTTTCCATTTATTTCACTTTTAAAGTTATATCGGTCTTTAAATTTAAGGTTTAGAAACCTATTTAAATTATAAAAACGTATAATTCTTAATTAATTTAAAGGAGTAGATAAAATGGTATTTCAAGAAAGACGCTTCGAAAACAAAGGCTTTGATAGAGGACCAAGGGAAATGCACAAAGCTGTTTGTTCTGAATGCGGAAAGGAATGCGAAGTTCCTTTCAAACCAACAGAAGGCAAACCTGTCTTTTGTAGAGACTGTTTTGCTAAAAAAAGAAGATTCTAACACCTTCTAATAATTTATTAGAATCGATTAGCGGGAGCTATGTTAATAAATTGCTCAGTACAAGGTTCAGGCAACTTTGAGATCGCATGAAGCGACGCACTGAATTCATAGTCCGAAGACATGATTTCTGACACCCGAACTTCCTCCTGAGCAATATTATGTTTTAAATATTATAGAATATTTAAATATATCTGTGACCAGAGTTCTGATTTTCATAGATACAAGAGAAGCAAACAGTGGAATATTGGATTATTTTGGACAGTATGATTGTAATATTCAGAAGAAGATGCTTTTATATGGAGATTTCGTTGTTAGCGACAGAGTAGTAATAGAAAAAAAGCTTGTGCAAGATTTTATTAAAAGCATAACAGACAAGAGACTTTTCCAACAAATGAGATCTATGAAAGATAATTTTGAGAAACCGATTCTGATTATTGAAGGAGAGGAATCCCTCTATGGTATGCTACAACCAAATATAATTAGGGGTGCTTTAGCAGCTATAACAGTTGACTTGTCCATTCCAATAATATGGACAAGAGATCTGGCTGATACTGCTGGATTAGTTTATTGGATTGCAAAAAGAGAGCAAATAGATGAAAAAAGGGATATTGATTTAAGAAACAAAAAAATCCCTGAGACAATAGAAGAACAACAAGCATACTTGGTTGCAAGTTTACCAGATGTTTCGAGTGTAAGAGCAAAAGCTTTGTTAGAACATTTCAAAACACCTCAAAAAGTTTTTAATGCAACAGTAGAGGAATTGCAAGAGGTCAAAGGAATAGGCGAAAAGATTGCTCAAAAAATTAAAAAGGTTTTAGAAAAAGAATATTCTTAATATTTATCTAAGAATATCTTTGAAGAGCGTCTGTGAATTTTTTCTTTTCTATATATCCAATTTACCATCTTCATATATTCTTTCCAATTAATATGATGTTTCTTGGCAAATTTCATTTCGGTTTTTGTAGCTATGTGATGAGCCTTTTCATATGAAAGTCCTTTATTTCTGAATTTCATTTCAGTTTGTTCATGTAAAATTACTAGGCTAATCCATTCAAGATGCTTTTTCTTTAAACTAGTTTTTATTACATCATCGTCTATGATGACAGGTGGTACAAACTCGTTTCTGTCTTTAGAATGATGTAATCTATGATAGTAAGCAACCCATTCCTCATGAGGAACTACTTCAATATTTTTCAGTCTCAAAACCATATTAAATAATTATTATTATAATAAATAAATATGGTAAAACCCCTGATAGTAGGAGTAGATGTTGGTTTAACAACAGGTATAGCAATATTTGATTTGGACAGAAATCTCCTATTTTTAGGGAATAAGAGATTCTTCTCAGTATCTGATGTAATAAATTATATAATGAGGTTCGGAAAACCACTGATAATTGCAACAGATAAAAAGAAAATACCAGCAACAATAAACAAGCTAGCAGCTACTTTTAATTGTAAAGTTTTTAATCCAGATCATGATTTGGGTGTTGAAGAAAAAGATGAAATAGTAAAAATTCCTATAAAAGATATTCATGAAAAAGATGCTCTTGCTGCTGCAACATTTGCTTACAAGGCTCATGTTGTTCAATTTACTAATATAGACAGAACTCTAGCTTCTATGAATCTGAAAGAGTATAAGGATACAGTTAAAGAGATGATAATAACTAAGGAAGCAAAAAATATTGCAGAAGCTATAGAAAAAATAAAACCAAAGAAAGAAGAAATTCCGACCAAACAGGTTCTTAAAGAAATAAAACTTGACTGGAAAGAAAAGGCAAAAGAATATGAGAAAAAATTAGACGAGCAAAAGAAAAGATATGAGATACTTAAAATCTATGATGAAAAACTTGATGAAAAAATAAAATCTCTTGAAAGGCAGAAACAGGCTTATCTTGAAGAGGAAATGAGAAAGAATGAGGAAACTAGGAAAAAGATTCTAAAAGAAAAGGAATTAAAATCACGAGACATCTTAATAAAACAATTACAATTTGAGCTAGCCAAGCAGAAAAGTTTCTCAAAAATATACGAAGAAGAAATTGAAAGAGAAAAGGAATTGAAGGATATAGAAAATGATGATCTTATTCCTGTTGTTATAGTTTCAGATTTTACTAGAGAATCAATAAACAATGCAAATAGAATTTTTGATATCAGAAACAAATTTATCTGGTTTAAGAACGTAAAAACCTCTAATTCAGCTCTAAATATGTTAAAATCATTAAAACCTAAAGCTGTAATAGCAAATATGGATAAAGAATCAAAAGAATTCTTAAAAGACAGTGGAATAGTTATTGTAAGCGATATAGAACCTGAATTAAAAAGATTTTATGCTTTCATTTCTCCAGAAGAGGTAAACAATGTTATTAAAAAAACAGAGAAAAAAGATTTTTTGAATTGGTTAGAAGAGTATAGAAAAAGATAAGATTATTTTTCTTGGTCTTGTGTGTTTTCATTGTTTTCTTGCTTCTTCTTTTTTATTTTTCTACTTATGAATTCCCATTTTCTTCTTATTCTAATCATAGGAATTTTAGGAAAATGAAGCGATGGTATTAGTGATTTTAATTTTTCTGTTTTTGGTGTCTTAATTTTTTCTGCACCCGCCTCTTTGACAGCTTTAACCATTATACTTACTTTTTCCTTTACCTTATCAAATCCGTCCTCTATCTCAAAAGCAGTTCCTATATGGATTCCGTCTGCACCAGCTTTTATTATGTCTTTTGCCTGTTGAGGTCTTCTACAACCGCCGGCATAGAAATAAGGAACACTCAATTGTGATTTGACGGCTTTTATCATGCTGACATCAGCAGGATTTGGAGAGCCTGAACCACAATCTGTTATAACAAGCCTTGCTCCCATGTATTCTCCTGCCAAAGCTGTGGCTGCTGCTAGGTCAGGTCTATCTCTTGGAACAAGATTGGCATTAGATATCCATCCAACAGCTCTTCCAGGTTCTACTACAATGTAAGCAGTTGGTATTGGTTCTAACCCTAATCTTTTAACAATTGGAGCTCCTTGTATCTGAGCTGTTGAAAGCCAGTAAATGTCTCTAGAATTCAACAAATACATGAAATATATTGCATCTGCGTAATGAGTAGCAGTTCCAACACTTCCTGGGAAAAGAATAATAGGAACATCGACATTTTCTCTAATCATTTTCGTTGTTTTGTCAAGTATCATTCCCTGAGCTCCGATAGAACCTCCTACAAGTATAACATCTGCCCCACCCTCGTAAGCAGCCCTAGCAACCTTAGCTCCTGTTTCAAAGGGTTGTTTGTCAGGGTCTATTAATGCGCAAAGTATAGCTCCTTCCTCTTCAAGTTTATTATGAATATATCTCTCTACTTTGCCAATTTTCATATTTATTACTTCAGTTAAATGTTTATTTAAGCCTTTTTATTATATTTATCATGTCTTTTGTTTTAGAAGCAAAAAACTTAGGTAAGGAATATATCAAAGAAGTTGGTGGCAAAGCAGCAAATCTTGCCGAACTTATAAATTCTGGCTTTCCGGTTCCAGAAGCATTCTTCATAACAGTAGAATCTTATGAAAAGTTTTTAGAATCAAATGAAATAAAAGAGGATATATCAAAGATAATTGAGGATACTGATTTTTCTGATATAAATTCTTTAAACAAGGCTTCAGAAGAGATTAAAAAATTAATATTAGATAGTAAAATACCTTCTAAAATTAGAGACTCTATAATAGCATCCTATAAAAAGCTTTATGGAGCTCCGCCTGTTGAAATAGATTTCATAATGCCTATGGAGAAGCCATTCGTGGTTGTAAGGAGTTCTGGTGTCACAGAAGATATTGAGAAGGCTTCTTCAGCAGGACAATATGAAACATTTCTAAATATCAAAGGCGAAGAAAATCTTCTAGAAGCTGTAAAAAAATGCTGGGCGTCGCTTTATACTCCAAGAGCTATTTTCTATAGAAACAAGTACAATCAACCTCAAGACACATCTATAGGAGTTATAGTTCAAAGAATGGTTTTCTCAGAAAAAAGTGGCGTTGTCTTTACTATAGATCCGACAAATCCTGTAGAAGGCTCTGGAAAGATAATTATAGAAGCTTGCTGGGGTTTGGGTGAAACTTTGGTTCAGGGCATGGTTGAACCTGATAGATATGTTGTTGATAAGGTTAATGGAAGAATCTCGGAAAAGATAATTGGTGAGAAGATTGTTGAAAGAATTAGGGATCCTGTTTATGGTATAATAGTTGAAAGAAATGTTACTAGAGACAAGATAGAAGCTCAGGTTTTAAGCGATATGGAAATTCTTGCCCTAGCTGCTATTTGTAAAAAGATAGAACAGCATTACAAATTTCCTCAAGATATTGAATGGGCAATTGAAAGAGGAAGAATTTATATTGTTCAAACCAGAGCTGTTACAACTTTAGAAAAACCTGAGGAAGTTGAAAAACCCGAAGGAATTCCTATTTTAGAGGGTTATGGAGCCTCTCCTGGAATTGCTACTGGTATTGTAAAAATTATCCACGATATTAGTGAATTATGGAAAATCGAGAAAGGAGACATTCTCGTCACTAAAATGACCTCTCCAGATTATGTTACATCAATGGAAAAGTCAGTTGCTATTGTTACTGATGAAGGTGGTATTACCTGTTTTTCAAGCGATACTAGAATCTTAACAAATAAAGGTTTTCTTATTTTGTCTGATGTCTACTCAAGTATAATGGAAGGAGAACAATTAATGACAATTTCTGTTAATAAAAAAACTCTAAAAACTGAATGGAAAAAAATTTTGAATGCTTTTAAAAGAGAATCCAATTTGTGGAGGGTTTCTATATCTCAAACTGGTAGATCTAAACAAAACATACTCGACATAACACCCAATCATAAGATGTTGACCTTCGAAAAAAGAAATCTTGTTATCAAACAATTAAATGAACTTATTAAAGATAAAGAATTTGTTTGTTCAATAGATAGGATTGGACCATTAACATATAGTGATGGTGGAAATGGAAATCAACTAGCATATTTATCAGGTGCTATATTTTCTGATGGTTATTTAAAATTAGATAATAGAAGAGGTTGTGTAGTTTTTAGACAAAAAAACATACCTGAAAAAAAACAATTTATAGATGCCGTCAGAAATTACTTTTCAGATGTCTTTGGTCTGAAACTTATAGATTATGGAGAAGATTTCTATAAGGGGACTCTGAGAGGAAGAATTATAGAAGGTTCTGCAAATAGATACGCTTGTTCTAAAAAATTACCAGCATTTATCTTTTCTGAAATATACGAAACATTACCAGAAAGAATGCTAAATTCTCCTAGAGAAGTTCTGTTGAACTTTCTTGCTGGAATAATTGATGGCGATGGTAGTTCTAACATTTCTTGTAAAAGTGGCAGACTTCAGATATATACGGAAGATAAGAAAATCGTTGAGAGCATTGTTATAGCTTGTTTAAGACTAAATATACAACCTCAGATAAGTATTCAAAGAGATAAATGTTACAATATACAAATTGTTGAAAATATAGGAGAAATTCTAAATTTTTCTAATAGGATTAAAGGTAAATTTGTAGAAAGAAGATTCGGAACAAAACTATTTTCGGCAAAACAAATACTTTCAGATATAATAGACGATGTTAATTTTAAGGGTAGAATAAAACCATATGTTAAATTTAATCTGCTTTTAGATTCTCATAAAATACTAAAGAATTTGATACCATTATCTAAAGAAGAAAATAAAGAAGAACTAGAGAAAATAGTTAAATCTGATTTAAGAATGTTGCGAGTTAAAAAGGACTGCGAACTAGGCATCCCAGATGTATATAACATAGAAGTTGAAGATAATAATAATTATATTGTTTTCACAAAGTTGTTCACTCCAGTTCTAGTAAATAACTGTCATGCAGCTATAGTGTCTAGAGAACTAGGAGTCCCATGTATAGTAGGAACTAAGATAGCAACCCAAACTCTAAAAGATGATATGAAAATTACTGTTGATGCAACTCATGGGAAGGTCTTTCTTGGCGAGTTAGAAATTGAAAAAGAGGAAACTGAAGAAATAAAAATTCCAACAAAGGTTGAAATAAAAGTCAATCTCGCATTTCCAACAACAGTTGAGAAAGCTAAAAATGCTGATGGTGTTGGATTATTAAGATTAGAGCACATGCTAACAAAAGCCGGTATGCATCCTATAGAATATATCAGGCAAAATAGGCAAGAAGAACTGATAAGTATCCTAGAAGAAGGGATAGGAAAAATTGCTGAGTTTTTCTATCCTAAACCAGTTTGGGTAAGATCTTTGGATGCTAGAACAGATGAGTTTAGAAACATGAGGGGTGGAGAAAATGAACCGAAAGAAGACAATCCTATGCTTGGTTGGCACGGTATAAGAAGAAGCTTGGATGAAACTGAAATTTTAAAATGCGAACTAAGAGCATTGAAACAATTGCATGAAAAGGGTTTGGATAATGTTGTCATGGAGTTACCCTTTATCATAAATGTTTCTGAACTGAAAAAAGCTAAAGAGATTGCGGAAGAAGTTGGAGCACCGACTAATTTTGGCATAATGGTTGAAACTCCTGCAGCTGCTTTGACAATAGAAGAATTCTGTAAAGAAGGGATTGCTTTTGCTTCATTTGGTTCGAATGATCTAACTCAAATGACCTTAGGTATTGATAGGAACAATGAAAGATTGATAGATTTATTTGATGAGATGCATCCTAGCATGAAATTCTTGTTTAAACACGTTATTGAAACTTGTAAAAAATATAATGTTGAATCTTCTATATGCGGAGAGTTGCCCAGCAATCGTCAAGATGCTGTTGAATTTTTGGTCAAAGAAGGGATAAACTCTCTATCTGTTAACATTGATGCAATTGATAAAGTTAGAGAGTGGGTATCCCAGATAGAGGGAGAGAATGAATAACAAACCGATATTGACCTATATTCTAATAGTAGTATCTGTTATTGTTTTTTTGTTACAATGGTATTATCAATTTGTTTATGGAGAAAAATTCTTAGAAGAGATATTCTATAATTTTGGTTTTTCTTTTCAGAACCTTTTAATTGGAAAATTCTGGGTTTTCATAACATCTATCTTTCTTCACGCTGGTGTAGAACATTTACTATTGAATATGCTTGCTTTGTTTTGCTTTGGAAGAATTGTCGAGATGGAGCTTGGTAAAGTAAAGTTTTTACTTGTATTCTTTGCTTCTGCCTTTATAGGAGATCTGGCTATTTTAGTTTCAATTTTTTTGGGTTTTATTTCAGTATCGACACCAACAATTGGAATATCCGCTGCCATTTTTGGTTTAATGGGAACTGCAATGCTTCTTAAACCTTTCAAATTTGTTATATATCCTTACCTAATACCCATACCTCTCATACTTGTTGCTCTTGTTTATACTCTTTATAACATAGCAGCTTTTTTACTCGTGACCACAACAGAGACTGCCTCTAATATTTCATACATCTCACATATAGGTGGTTTGGCTGCTGGTATTTTATTTGGTTTTAGAGAAGAAGGTAGTAAAAAAGGTTTTATTGCTTTGCTGATATTACTTATATTGCTTATAACAACACCGTTTTTATGGATTGTTTTACAATATCTAGAAAATTTCAATTATATAACGCTTTTAACAGAAATATTCAAGTGATTTCATGTTAAAATCTCCGATTCTGATCTGTTTGAACTGAACTGCTTTATAGACTATTTCCAAATCATTTTAAATAAAACATAAAGCGCAATTATCATAAAAGCGGTTATAAGAAGTGGAATAATAAATATTGTGGCTGGAAAATACATGTAAACAGAAGGATTTGATAATGCTATTATGAAGGTAAGAAATGCAATAGTTAATGTTAAAACTGTATTAATAATACCGTTTGCTTCTGCCAGTTCTTCTTCTCTGTCCTTTTTCATAGATACTATTTAAAATTCCTCACTTTTAAATTTATCATTTTCTTCTAAAGTTCTGCAGAATTTCAAGAAGCCTTAGCATCAAACGCAACTTCAAATATCTTTATTTATTTTTGTATTCATACTATAACCACACAATTCACTTAAACGATGAAACATGGTGATTTTATGGCAAAACTCGTACAAATTCCTGATGGATTAAAGAGAAAGGCTCTGGAAATCGCAGATGAAATTGGAGATGCTTTTATAGACTGCGAGAGCTGCTATGGAGGATGTGATTTAGCTACACAAAGAGCTAAAGCTCTTGGTTGCAAAAAAATAATCCATTACGGCCATTCCAAATTCATTGAAAGCAATATACCTGTTGAATACAAAGAGATAAGAGAAAGTTATGATCCCACAAAAGTTCTAGAAAAAGATTTCAATAAACTAGAAGGAAATAAAATCGGCCTAATATCTTCTTTACAATTTCTAGACTCTCTAAAAATAGCTAAGAAATATTTAGAAAAAAGAGGAAAAAAAGTTTTTATAGGTAAAGGAAGATCCTACAACGGACAGGTTTTAGGTTGTGATATAACATCTGCATTATCTATTGAAAAGAAGGTTGACTCTTTTGTTTTTATAGGGTCTGGAAGATTCCATGCTCTAGGATTGTTGCTTAAAACTAAAAAACCTGTTTTTATTCTGGATGTTGAAAAAAATGATATCTACAACCTTAAGGGCATGGAGGAGAATTTTTTAAAACAAAGATATGTTGCACAAGCATTAGCAAAAGATGCAAAAAAGTTCGGCATATTGATTTCTGTCAAACCAGGCCAATTGAACCTGAAATTAGCAGAAAAGGTAAGAAAACAACTTATAGCTAAAGGTAAGAAAGCATACATATTGGTTTTTGATGAGTTAAAACCTGAAAAATTAGAAGGATTTGGATTAGATTGCTACATAAATACTGCTTGTCCAAGAATAGCTATTGAGGATAGAACAAAATTTAAAAAACCGATTTTAAATTCTGATGAAATAGAATATTAAAGATGGGAGAACTCTATAAAAGTTTGGCATGGTGCTACGAGTTTATAACAACTGGAGAAGGTCATAAAGAAGAGGCTGAATTTGTAAAAAAAGTTGTTAAAAAATATAAGAGATCAAAAGGAAACACACTACTTGATGTAGGTTGCGGTCATGGTTGGCATGACAAATTCTTAAAGAAAAGTTTCAAAATAACAGGAATTGATCTTAATAATAAAATACTCGGATTTGCTAGAAAAAAGAATCCTGAAATTGAGTACAAGCAGGGTAACATGATAAATTTCAATCTAAAAAGAAAGTTCGATACTGTCATTTCTTTTGATGCAATGATGTACACTCTGAATTATAAAAACTTGAAAAAAACAATAAAAAATCTCACAAAACATTTGGCTGATGGCGGCATTCTAATTTTCCATTTAGACAGATTGAAGGAGAATTTTAAGCAATTTGGGATTGTTTCAAATCCTGAAGGGCATCAATTCTTCAAGAATAATACCCATCTGACATACTTCCAAATTGATTACGATAAGAACCTTAATGACACTGTTTTTGAATCTTGCTTAGTATTTTTATTTGCTAAAAAAGGAAAAGATTTGGAAATCAAAACAGATATTGAAACAATGGGACTTTTTGAATTACCTAAGATTAAGGAGATTCTTTCAGATTTTGGATTTAAAATTTATTTATATAGCGGGGACTTTTCAGGTAAAAAATATTCCAAGAAAAGTTCATTCCCAATCTTCGTTTGTGTGAGGAGATAGAAAGCTTTATATAAATATAGTAAAAATAGTGATGTTATGAATATAGAAGTTCTTGAGAGTGAAAAAGAAAGATTGAGAATAGAATTTAAAGATGAGACTGAAACTGTCACTCAATTATTAGCAACTCAGGTTTGGAATGAAGGCGGAGAAGCAGCTGCTATTAGAGAGCATCCTTTCATAGAAAATCCAAAGCTAGTTATTATGGGAACAAATCCTCTAAGAATCTTAGAAAAAGCTTCTGTTGCTTTAGAAGAGCAGTGTGATGAATTTAAAGAAGAATTTAAAAGAGCTCTAGAAAAATAACTTAAATCATAGTTTCATATATTCTATTATGAAAAGTATTAGAATTTTAGGCGCTGGAATTTCTGGATTAACTGCAGCAATAAATCTTGCTAGAGAAGGTTATGATGTAGAAGTTCATGAAAGACTTTCTGATGCTGAAAGAAAACATAAATTGAATTTTGAAGGTTTAGAAAATTGGACAACAGACATAATGAAATTGCTTAAGAAAATAAACATAAAAACTGATTTTAGAAATAAAGGATTTAATGAAGCGACTTGGTACTCTCCAAGTTTCAAAGAAGCTGTTTTAAAGGATAAAGAACCATTTTTTTATTTGGTTGAACGTGGAGGTAAAAATTCCTTAGAGTATTCATTAAAAAAACAGGCGTTGAGCCTAGGAGTTAGATTTAAGTTCAAGTCTAAAATCAATGGTGCAGATATTATTTCTACCGGCGCAACTAAACCAATGGCATTTGGTTTTGGAACTTTTTATGAAAATGTTGATTTTAAAGATAAGGTAATAGGTATTTTGTCAAATAAGATAGCCCCAAATGGATATTTCTATGTTCTTGTTTGGAATAAAAGAGCTTCTGTTTGTACAACTGCTTATAACACCAAAATATTTAAAGATCTGAGAAAAATTCATAGGAACAATCTGAAAATTGATATTTGTAAAGAAATTTTGAACGGATCTAGAGAAAAGCACGAATTTTCAGGTTTTATTAATCAAAATATTCCAAATTCAGCTGTTCTTGATGGAAGCATATACACAGGAGAGGCAGCTGGATTTCAAGATGCTTTTCTCGGATTTGGTATGAAATATGCATTTTTATCAGGTTATTTTGCTACAAGGTCTATTATAGATGGGACATCTTATGATGAGCTCTGGAAAAATTCTTTTGAAAAGGAACTAAAGAAATCTCTATATAATAGATTCTTTTTAAATATATTTGGAGATAGAATTTATGAAAAAACAATAAGCAATCTAAGACATAAAAAAAATCATAAACTAAGATTGAAAAACACTTATTGTGATTATAACTATAAATGCAACTTAATTTATCATTTATATAAAATTTTGAGATGATTGAATGCAGACATTCAGAACAATAAAAAATGAGATTAGAATATTGGCTTGGGATGATGGACCTTTTGAATTCAAATCAAAGGGAAAGGACATCCTTGTAGGAGTTATTTTCAGAGGTGGTCAATTTTTAGATGGGTTGTTAAAGACAGAAGTAGAAATAGACGGCTTGGATGCAACTGAAAAAATAATTGAAAAAACTCTAAAGACAAAGCATAAAGACCTGAGAGTAATCATGCTTGATGGAATAACTTTTGCAGGCTTCAACATAGTTGATATAAAAGAAATCTATGAAAAAACAAAGTTTCCTGTGATAGTCATTAACAGGAAAAAACCAGATTTTGAAAAATTTATCTCAACCCTAAGACAACTACCAAATCCAGAAAAAAGATTGAGATGTGTTGAAAATGCAGGTCCTATATACTGGGTAAGCATAAAAAATAAAAGGATATGCTTCCAGTCTTATGGAATCCAAAGAGAGGATGCAGAAAAGATTATAAAAGTAACTTCAACAATGAGTTTAATACCAGAACCATTGAGAGTTGCTCATTTGCTTGCAACAGGTTTTGTATTGGGTGAATCAGTTGGCAGGGCTTAAAAAAACTTGGGATAAGTATACAGAAGGTTGGCTAGGATCTATAATCTATTTAGTGTTGGGTTTTGTGATAGCTTATGTTTTCAATATTGGTTTGGGATATGCATTAGGAACTGACACTCCTGTTGTTGCTGTTTTCTCAGATAGCATGGTTCCAACATTTTTTAAAGGCGATATGATAGTTGTTTATGGCACTAGAGATGTTAATGTTGGCAACATAATCGTTTTTGATGTTCCTGACAGGAAATACCCTATAATTCATAGGATAAATAGCATAAACGACAGCATCATAACGACCAAAGGAGACCATAATCAATATCAAGATCCTTGGAGAACAACAAAAGATAAAATCCATGGCAGAGCAGTATTGAAAATTCCTCTGCTCGGGTGGGTAAAAATATTGTTTGTAGAGATTACTGGATTGGCATAACTTTAAATACTTCTCGCTCTACAAATAAAAGGGAAAAGCAAAAAGGTTTTAGAATGGAATTCTGTGATAAGTGTGGAGGATTGACAATACCAAAGAAATCCGGTAGACATATTGTTCTTATTTGCAGGAAGTGTGGTAAAAGGAAAACTTCCAAAGAGAAAAGATTCAAGATAAGTGCATTCTCTGAAACTAAAAAAGGAAAAATAATTGTTATTAGCAAAAAATCAAGATTTGATGTCCTGCCAAAAACAACAACTTCGTGTCCTAAATGCGAGAATACAGAAGCTTTTTGGTGGATGCAACAGATGAGGTCTGCTGATGAACCACCAACAAGATTTTACAGATGTACGAAATGCGGACATACATGGCGTGAGTACGAATAAAGGTTCAAGCTGTGTTTTTACTAATTCTACTTAGTTGTTATCTGCTTTTACTATAATTTAAAGGTAGCATCGTTTAACTATCTCCATTATATCTATGAGGTATCTATTGATATTTGTTTCTTCGTTACTCTATCAAAATCTTTAAATAGTATTATGAATATATATTCAATACAGTAATGAATAACAATTCATAATAAATAAAAGGGAGGTGAAAAAATATGCCATGGGGAGATGGAACAGGTCCTTGGTGGGCAAGAGGTTATGGATGTGGTAGACCATTTGGTTTCAGAAGATTTAGAAGATTTGGTTTTGGGATGGAATACCCTAGACTTACAAAAGAAGAAGAGATTGAAATGCTAAAAGCTGAGAAAAAGGAATTAGAGGCTGAATGTCTAGAAATTGAAAAAAGACTAGCAGAACTGAAATAAATATATATTCATAATGAGAAATAGAATTATGCCAAGGCCAAGATTATGCAGGAGGGTCAAGTTCTTACCTGAAACAACCTATTTCAAACCAGCTGGCATTCCTTTAAGAAAGCTTGATAAAATAAAAGAGAAATTGTCAGAAAAAGGATATTTAGGTAGCTTTTTGCTGGGGGTTATTTTTGCATTAACATTTTGTCCTATCAGCGGTGTTTTGTTTTTTGGAATGCTCATCCCTCTTTCATTAAAATTTTCAGACGGCTTGTTGATTCCGTCCGTATTCGCATTTGCAACTGGCTTGCCTGTAATCATAATCTCCTTTATCCTTGCTTATAGCGTCTCTAAGATAGGAAAAGTTATGCATAAAGTGCAGACATTTGAGAAATATGTCCGATATGTCGTTGCAGTTTTATTCATTTTAATAGGGTTATACTATATTTGGAGTGTTTGGCTTTAGATTTATAATTGCCAAATCAATACTCGTCGATACCCTGCCAATACTCAACGATGAATTGGTAATAATAAAAAATCAATTCAGGTGACTACATTTCTTAGTTTTGTGGTCACCTCTTAATAAGTTTCTTTAGTTCTCTATATTCCTTAAGAATAAGTTCTATCGTTGGCCTAATATTTCTATTTTTTTGATATTCTTGCAAAGCATTATAGTATTCTCTCCTATTTTTCAGTTCTATGTTCACTGGTGGCAAATTATGCTTTAGCAAGATATTGTTTAATAACAGCCTGCCAACTCTTCCGTTGCCATCTTGAAACGGATGAATATTCTCAAACTGATTATGAACAACAGCAGCCAAAACAATTGGAGGATATTTTCTCTTATTCTTGTTGTACCATCTTATAACCTCTTTTAATAGTTTTACAACTTCAGCGGAAGGAGCACCCCTATGGGCTATGTTGCCCAATGCATCGACAACCGCAACTTCTACTCCTTTGATTCTGAAATTGCCAGCAAACGGTTTTGAATTCTTAAAAACTATTTCATGAAGTTTTCTAATCAAATCTAATGAAACATGATTCTTGGTTTTTCTTATATATTCTATTGCCTCGGAAACGCCATAAGTTTCGGATACCTCGCCTTTTGTCCTATTTTCCGGCCATTCATCCTTTTTTAGTATGCCTTCAACCTCAGAAGCAGTTACAGTAGATCCTTCTATTGCATTGGTATCATAGGTGAATGCCTGAGTAAATTTAACCCAATCATTCTCAGCTAAATGAAGAATTTTTATGTTTCCTCTTGCTTCCAGAGTCTTAAATTCTTCTAATTCTTTAGGAGTAAGTGCTGTATAGAATGGGTCACGTATAACTTCAAGCCTTTTAATCCTTTCTTTTAAAACTTCTTCCGCATGCTCTCTTTTACTTTTTAATTCTTCCTTAGAAAGATTAATTCCAAGATAGAATCTTAATTTCTTTACTTTCTTACCTTTTCTGAAGGAGTGAGCCAAATAATATTTTTTCTTTTTATTGACAACTCTAACTTCCAAATGCATACAAATAATAGGTGACTACATTATATAAATGTTTCTGTAATAGGTGACTACTTTAAACAACATTCTTAATCAATGTCCCTCAATGAAGTTCAATGAGCCTCAATGCCCATCGATGTCAAGCAATGATAACAAATGAGCGTCAATACGCATAAATGACAACAAATGCACGTCGATGCTCATTAATGAACATCAATGACAATCAATGCTCCTCAATGAGAGTAAATAAACATCAATGCGCAACAATACAAATAAATAAATTTCAATGACGCTCAATGATTTGTAGAGTTGTAGAAATTGAGTTTTTATTAGCTACGACGTCAAGTTGTACATGGCGTGAGTACGAATAAATTTATATTTATCTATAACTTCTGCGTTTAAACTTTCTATGAGTAAACCCTCTATTAAATCTGCCCCTATCTCCGAGCCTGCCTCTAAATCTTTCTCGTCTATTCCATCTTGGAACTATTGCGCTTCTGATTGAAATTTCATCTGGGCTGACTGCAAGAAATTCACCGTTAACATACTTTCTCTTCTCTACTTTAACTTTTACGAAATTTTCAATTCTCAATAAATCAGATATTTCTTCTGGAGTTACAAACGTTATTGATTTTCCCAAAGCTCCTGCTCTACCTGTTCTGCCTATTCTGTGAATGTAGGTTTCAATGTCATTAGGCATGTCATAGTTTATAACATGAGAAATGTTCTTTACATCTATTCCTCTTGCAGCCACGTCAGTAGCAATCAAATATATTATTCTTCTGCTTTTGAAATCCGACAATACTCTTTCTCTTTGATTCTGACTTAAATCTCCGTGAATGACTCCTATGTTATAGAATCTGCTCATTTCTCTATAGAGTCTGTCAGACTTTCTTTTAGTTGAGCAGAATATTAATGTTAGATCAGGCTTTTCATGACTTAATATGTAATTTAGGCAACGCTGTTTCTCATTTTCCTTTACTATGTACGCCAATTGTTTTACTGTTTTTACAGAAGGTTTTTCTTTGTTAAACTCTATGAGAATAGGATTTTTCATATAATTGTTGACTATTCTTCTTATTTCATCTGAAAACGTAGCAGAAAATAAAAGAGTCTGTCTTTCTTTAGGTATGTATCTTAAAATGAATTTTATATCGTCTATAAAACCCATATCAAGCATTCTGTCAGCCTCATCTAAGACCAAAATACTTACATGTCTTAGATCAATATTGTTTCTTCTAATATGATCCATTAGTCTACCGGGCGTAGCAACAACCACATTAACTTGACTGAGTGCTCTGGTTTGTATGTCCATTGACTTGCCACCATAGACTGCCAGAGCTCTTGTTTTCATATATTTTCCTACTTTCTGTATTTCTCTGCAAACCTGTTCTGCTAATTCTCTTGTTGGAGTAAGAATCAAGGCTTGTATATTCTTAGGATAAGTTATTTTTTCAACTATTGGAATTGCAAAAGCCAGAGTCTTTCCAGAGCCTGACTCTGCTTTTCCTATCACATCCTTCCCCTCCATTATTGGAGGAATTGCTGATTCTTGTATAGGAAATGTTTCTTGTAATTTCATTTCTTCTAAGGCTTTAGATACACCATAACTTATTTTCATTTCACTGAATTTCATTAAATCACCAGAACGAGATTAACATCAAGTTCTAAGTATTAATTAAATAGTGTTTTCAGAGTTTAAAAATGAAACTATCATGGAATATGAGTGAGATTATATTTTAGAAATCAGATCTTTTTCAAATAAGATAGCATCATCCCCAGTATCATACCATTCCTTTTCTTTACCAATTTCTCTGGCACCACATTTTTTAACTGTCTCAAAACCTAGTGACACATCTGAACCTTTTTTTAAGTGAGAATGCCCAAACATTCTTTTATAGCCCCTTTCACTAGCCGAAGAAACAAATTTATCAACTAATAGCTTTCCTATAGCATTTCCTCTTTTTTCTGGAACAACACCGAAGGACATCAAATAAACAGTGTTATTACTACCAAAATGACTATCATCAGAAGCATAAGGATAATTCTCTACAGCATCTCCTAATACATAACCATAAAATTTTCCATCCTTTCCAACAGCCGCAAATCCTATATGACTTTGTCTAACTAAAGTTTCTTGGATTTCTTCCTTAGGTTGCCTTATACCTTCTTGGAAGATTTTAGGCTCTATACACATTATTTTATCAATGTCTTCTGGTCCTATTGGTTTGAGCTCAAAATCATCATTTTCTGACATATTAATTAGAATGATAGGAAAGAATTTAAACTCTTCTTGGTTTTTAAAGGTTTCTATAGGAAGGTTCTGTTGACCCATATTTGGTACCCATTTGATATCCATATTTGTCAAAAACAGGGTGAAAATCATCGAGAATGGTTTGTTCTCTATTGGTTTTAAGACTAAGCATTATATTTGCAACATTCCAAAATCTTCTAACTCTTTCGACAGACCATTTGTGGAATTTTTCGCATTTTTCCTGTTCGCCTACAAGTAAACCGAAAACATCATCGGTCGGAGGTTGACCCATTTCTATGGGTTTATTTGGGTCTGGGCATAAATAACAGAAACCACTTGCACCGTTACTTCTTCTATGATGATCTTTTCTATGATGTCCACATTCACATAAATCTGATTGAGGAAACTGCAAAACCGTTTTCTTCGAATACCTTCCCCACATGTTTCCCATAACTATTCCCTATAGCCTTATATCAAGTGTTAAAATTAAATAGGTTTCATTATCCGAACCAGAATCCTATAGGAATAATGATATTAGGAATCCTGCTAAAGCTCCTAAACTAACAAACGGTAGAGCAGGTAAAGGACGGGGTTTCTTTGACATATAAAAAATAAGAAAAGTTAAAGCTATAGCTGAGCCTATTGTTGTTAAAATAGAATTTATTAATGAGAATTTGCTTAGAACAGAAACAGAAAACATCAAAGGAATAACCATGTCCCCAACTCCTAGTTGAAATATATGAAATCTTTTCTTAGTTTTCTTGATTCCAACGTAAACAGGTTTTTTGAATTTATGGGTTGCAGCAACTGTGAAAGCTGTTGGTCTTTCTATCAAAGCTTTTGCCAAATGTATCATATGCTTTGTTATGAAGACTGAAACAAAGTCGTAAACACTTAAAATTAACATAAAAACTATAGAGGGTGCAATTCCCAAAGATGCTCCAAGCATGGCTCCCACACCTGCTCCGGAAATTATAGCAGCGGTATTTTGGCTTAAAATTGTTGGCTTGAACATTTTCCAAGCAGTTAGTATTATTGCTAAAAAGAAACCTATAGAAAAATACCATATTTCTATTGGAAATAGAAAATCAAAAACAAACCATGAAGAAAAGAAAACAACAAATGCTTCAATTGCTTTTAAAAAACTCTTCCAAAATTTAATTATCAATAGCATGCATATAGTAGCTATTATTATATAAGAAAATAGCCAAAAGGAGTTTTCAACTGCTTCTGGATTCTCAACAACAGGAGCCAATTCACCTGCTTTTATTCCTTGAGAATATGAGTTACCTACATACAATCCTATAACTTGTGTTATTAAAAATATTCCAACCAATAAAAATGCTGTTTTTTCCATAAAAATTCTATTAGATTAATGATAAACTTAATTCTAATAGTTATCATTTTGATATCTTAACAGATATTCTCCAGTCTTTGGGTGGTAAGGGAAGAGTGCTAGAAGAGTTTAAATTTTTAACTATTCATCTAACTATTGATATCTATGGCAAAGAGTAAGCTTGAAAAAGTATGGGAACCTCATATAGGGAAAATGCAAATGCAAGCAGGAAAAGATAAAGTGGAAGAAGTTCCTGTATTCAGCTGGTCCTATAGAGGAAAATTTGCATACGGTGGAGAGATTCATGCGTATCCACATTTAGGCATATTATTGTTTCAGACAAAAAGAGGAGATTATGATGACGACCCTGGTTTTAAGGGAAATCTTCAAGAGGTTCTTAAAGAAATTGACTCTTTTGGCTGGGGTAAACCACCTAATATAGAAGAAGTGTATAACGATATACAGGCAGCATCAACAATAGCAAAGAATAATGGTAATAGGTTCTTCCAACATTGTAAAGAATTAGAAACAAAGTGGCAAACTTATTTGAAGTAATAAATTCTCTTAGCAACCATTCAATTTTCTTAACAAAGTCAAAAAATTGCAAAAAGTTTATAAACCACCCACCAACTTACCACATATTCTCTAGAATCAAAAAATTTTTAAATACTAATTTTTAATATTCTTCTTACCTCGCAAGAGGTTTATTCTGACCCAACGGCTCAACGAGTGACGGGTTGGGTCTTATCTTCTATAAATATTCTGAATAACATAAAAAATACATGCCGATGAGTGCTAAAGGTTCTAGAAGGGAAAGAGAACTGTTAGAGAAGTTAGCAAAAGAAGGATATGTTGTACATAGGGTTGCAGGTTCTGGTTTAAACGAAGAAGCAATCTGTGATCTGGTAGCTGTTAAAGATGGTAAGATACAGTTTATAGAATGTAAATCTAGAAAGAAAGTTTATTATTCTAAAGAAAATTTAAATCAGTTAAAAGATTTGATAAGAATTGCGAAATCTTGTAAAGCTAAATCTGTTCTGGCTGTTAAGCTGAATTATAAAGATTGGCAAATAATTGATTTAGAAAAAGGAATTCCAGAAAAAATTATTTAAAATTCAAAGCATTCTTTACCTTTTTCAGTTAAAATATATTTATAAGGATCTGAAGAATTTTCAGGTTTAATGAGACCTGCTTTCCCTAAATAATCTTTGTAAGTTCCATGATGAATACAAATTACTTCTGCAAATCTATTACCTCTTTTAGCTTCAAGTAAGAAATATGCAAATTTATGCTGTCCTAATTCGAGAACTTCATAATGCTGTTCTTTTGGAACAAAGGGTTTCAGTACTTCAATAAATTTAAAATTTCCATTTTCCTCTTTAAATTTATCTAGAGGTTTTCTCATTAATGTCTGAACTCTTTTTTAAGATAATCGGGTATGTATCTCATAGCTTCTTCTCTTAATCTTATTGTCTGACCATTGTTATCAATGAGTTCCATTTCCCTAAGTCTGCCAAGATTATCTCCAACTTCTCTAACAGATAAATGAAGCTTTTGAGTTGCCGTAGTAACGTAAAATGGTTTATTTACATCACCTAGCTGACCCGAATCTACACTATAAATAAGATATAACACGTCTCTAAGTTTATGGTCTTCTCTAAGTATTCTAGCTTTATTATCATTAAGCATAGTTTAAGATAATTAGTAAGAAATTTAAATTTTTCTATTTCCTACCTTTCTGATTTTCAAATATCTTTTTTACTCTATCCAAATCATCAGCCTCATCAGGACCTTTATCCCATCTTATTCTTAGGAATCTTGGGAATCTCAAAGCCAAACCAGAAGCATAGGTTGGACTCTTTTGAATTTCCTCGTAAGAAACTTCTATAACGATTTTTGGTCTTATCTTAACCCCATTTCCTTTCTCAGACTCTATGTAAGGTTTCAATAATTTTGTCAAATCTGCAAGAGTAACATCTTCTGATTCTGTTTTTTTCTCTTTTACTCCAGTACCAAGCATTCCACATTCCAAAAATTTTCCTGTATCAGGATCTCTGCAACCTAATATGTAAGAACCTAACCAACCAACTCTTTTTCCAGTTCCCCAGGTGGCTCCCATTATAACCAAATCCAAACTTTCTAGTACGGGTTTAACTTTTAGCCATCCGCCAGCGACTCTTCTTCCTGGCTGGTATTTGGCTTCAAGGTTTTTAACTATCAGACCTTCTTGGCCTGCTTCCAAAGCTTCTTTATAGAAATTATCAGCCTGTTTCAAATCCTTTGTCACTAATTGCTTTGCTAATTGAATTTTTCCCGGAATCTCTTTGATAGTTTCTTTTAAAATTTTCCTTCTTTTTTCTAAAGGTAAGTCAAACAATATCTTTCCATTCAAATAGACTATATCAAAAAAATTCAATTGAATAGGAATTTCTTTTATAGCCTTTTCTATATCGTATTTTCTTTTAATCCTCTGAGAAAGTCTTTGAAATGGTAAAGGCTTGCCTGTTTTTGGATTTATTGCCAAAGCTTCTCCATCAACAATACAATTTTTAGATAAAATATATTTTTTGCATAAATTAACAACATCTGGAAAAGCTTTTGTTACATTTTCCAATCTTCTGGTAAAAATCCAAACTTTATCATCTTTTTTATGCACTAAAAATCTAGCGCCATCGTATTTAAATTCCAAAGCAACTTTATCAAAAGATTTAACTGCATCCTCTAAAGAAGGAGCTTTTTCTGCTAGCAAAACCATTATTGGCTTTCCTAACTCTATCTTAACTTTTTTCAAACCAGCCTTTCCTTTTTCTTTAGCAAGTTTTGCTATTTCTCCATAATCTGGATTCAAAAACCATGCATTCTCAACCTCTTCTGGTAAAACATTAAAAGACTCTGCTATTGCATCTCTAACAATACCTTCTGCAACCCCAACTCTTAATTCTCCCAAAATTGTTCTAACAATATATCTTGCTTCCTTTGAACTTGCTTGAGCTAGTAATTCAGCAACCAGGTTTAGTTTTCTTTCTTGGGAGCCTTCACCAGTTTGTTTTGCTATTGATCTCATATTTTCAAAAAGTTTATCAACTGTTAATTCTTTTCTTCCTAGTATCGTTTGCTTTCTATTCTTTCCAAATTCTTCTACAGTTTTTCCAAGATCTCCGGTTTTTTTAAAAGTTTTCACAACATCATCAACATGAATTCCATAAGCCTTTGCTATTGACCTTATCATCAATTGGTTTGCCACTCCTAATTCCTCTTCACTCCAAGAAGGGAAAACGCCGCCATTCAAAAGTAGAACAACCTTAGGCACAAGTTCTGTTGAAGTTTCTTTTAGAAGCTGAGAAACTATATGAGTCTTTTCAAGTTTAGATGAAATCTTTTCTAACTTCTCATAAGTCTCAGCTAAAACAGAATATTTCATATAAATGAATTTGTTCTTGAAATATAAAACTTTTTTAACCTTATTTCAATAATTATCTTTATGCCTTTTGACACTGTTTCTAAGCTTGGAAGAAGAAAGAAGATAGAAACTGTGGAAGATCTAATTCCAGAAGAAAAGTTCGATATCTTATTTTCTTTAATAAAAAATAGAGGTTCAGTAAGAAAATATTCAAATAAAAAAGTTAGTAACGAATTGATAATTAAGATACTTGAAACTGCTCGTAATTCTCCTTCTGCAGGAAACCATCAACCTTGGGAATTCATAGTTGTGAGAAATCGTGACACAAAAAGTGATTTAATTGAAGCATCCTATTATCAGGAGTGGATGTTATCAGCTCCTATTTTTATTGTTGCCTGCATAAACATGCGATTAGCAGGAGCAGTTTTCGGTGAAAGAGGATTAAAACTATATGGTATTCAAGATGTAGCAACTGCAATTGAAAACATGCTTCTAGCAGCTGAAGCATTGGGTTTAGGAACTTGTTGGATTGGTTCGTTCTCTGAAGTAATGGTAGCAAGAATTTTGCAATGTCCTGAGTATGTCAGACCATGTGCAATAATAACTCTTGGCTATCCTGCTGAAGAAGCTTATAGACCTCTTTTACAATCTTTGGAGGAATTTTCTCATCTAGAAAGGTTTGGAGAAACTTTACAAATGGAAAAGGTAAAGAAAGAAAAGAAGCCGGCTTATGCCAAATTTAGATAGATTTTGTAAACAGCATTCTAACTATTATAAACTTAAATTTTTAATTTAAGTACTAACTTTATGAATCTAAAAGAAAAAGAAATTGAACAACAACTTAAACTTGAAAATTTAGCAATAACTTTAAAGTGTATTATAGATTGTGAAAGACCTCAATTTAAAGTTAGAAATTTAGCAAATATGGCAAAATTAGAAGGTTATTTCTTTAATCCTCATCTTCGTAGTTTACGAAAAAATGGTTATTTAACAATAAAAAAAGGCAGTGTACCAAAATACTCTGTTAAAAGTTTTGAAAAATTGAAAGCATATTATGAAGAAATTAAAAATAGAGTATCTAAAGAATTTGTAGAACTTGTTTTAGAAGAAGGTTAGTTATTCATTTACACAAAAAAGTTCTTTAACTTGGCAAAAAATCCTGGTCCACTGTACTTTTCTCCTATTAACTGAGCAGCCAGTTTCTTAATCTCTATTGAACTTCTAGAGAATGGTCTGTGAAAAACCACTGGTTGTTGAAATATTATTGATTTTGGAATGTTTTTGTCTTCTGGTATCATAGCAATAACCTTAGATTCACAAAGAGATTCGATCTCATTTTTCGTTACTTCATATTCTTTTTTCTCAACTCTATTCAAAACAATACCAGTAACAACTTTCCCAAGTTTTTCTGCAATCTCAATAGATTTTAAACAACCTAAAACCGAAGGCAAGTCTGGAGTTGTTGAAACTATAACTTCATCAGCTATCCCTATGGCTGACATAGATTCCATTCCTATACCAGGAGCAGAATCAATTAATAAAATTTCGTAAGAATCTCTTAAATCCTTGAAAATACTTTTTATTTTTTTCAAGTCAACTCTTGTTATATTTAGATCTAAAGGCGAAGGAATGATACTTACACCAGAAGAATGTGTAAAAATTGCTTCTGAAATTTTTTCTTTTCTTTTCAAAACATCTAGCAATGTCGATACTGAATAATTTATTCCAAAATGCAAACCTAGATTTGCATTCATCATATTTCCATCAATTAAAACAACTTTTCTACCGAATTCAGATTTTAAAGCAGCGCCTAGATTTGCAGTGATTGTTGTTTTTCCTACACCGCCCTTTGAACTTGCTATTGTAATTATTCTCATTTTTTCATTCTCCTCAAATTTGCTATTGTGGTCAATGTTTTTTGTTTAGCTATCCTGTAAAATCTTTCTTCTTTCTTCTTTTTATATAAAATGAAAAAAACAATAAATATACATATTAAAGAAAAATAAGGCGCAAACTTGAATAAAGACATTCCAGAAATCCTTATTCCTTCTATGGCTAATGTTAAAACTGTTGGAGGTAGGAATTCTTCTTGAACCGATTCTTCATACGCTTCAAATTTTATAGAATCTGTTGATTTCTCAGATCCATAATACATATTTACTTTAAACCAGTATTCTCCAGGATTCCTTATATTTAAGATTAGATCAGTTATCCAACTTTGTCCTGAAGGAATAAAAACAGTTTCAGAAGAACGATAAATGCTATTTTCGCATTTATCTTCTAAATTAGAAACAATGCAGTATTCATATCTATATTCATCTTCAAAACCATTATTTGTAAAGTTAGCAACAGCAACTATTGTTGGAAGAATATTGTCAGATATTCCTTTTATTTTAACTTCTATAGGTAGAGCATGAGAAGGTATTGTTAAGATTAGAAAAAGTAAAAAAATGTTTAAAAAATATATTCTATTCATCAAATAATGTTTGGTTCTTCTGAAATTTAAATATAAATAAAAAAAAGAAAAAGGGAGGCTAGTTGTTCTTCGTGAAGAATATTAGAAAGAAAGGAGCGTCCTCCCTCTTTTTCAGTTTGCTCCCTTCTCTTATTCTATTCATGAATTTACCTCAAAATCACTGGTATACCTAACTCATTTGCCGCTTCTCTCTCGAACTCTTCTCTCTGAACAGGTCCAAGTATGTAAGGAGATTTAACTCCTGTAACAATTGCAATAACCTGTACTTTGCCTGCATATTCTTGCATAACTCTTGCTCCCCAGATAACTTGTGCATCTTGGCTGAGTCTCTTTGATATCAATTCTCCTGCTTCGTTTATCTCTGCCAATGTGCAATCTGGACCGCAGACAATGTGTATCAAAGCTCCCAAAGCTCCTGTGTAATCGACTTCAAGCAATGGATGATTCAAAGCCTTAAGAACTGCATCTTTGATTCTTGATTGAGAATCGCTCTCTCCTACGCATATAGCAGATACACCACCGCACTTCATTATTGTCTTAACATCTGCAAAGTCTAGGTTAACCAATGACGGGACAGTTATTGTCTCTGTTATTCCTTTAATCATCATTGATATTAATTCGTCAGCTAATGCAAAGGCCTGAGCTAAAGGCATTGATCCAGCGTACTCTAATAATTTTTGGTTTTCTATGACTACTACAGTATCTGTTACCTGTCTTAATTTTGCCAAACCGTCTTCTGCTTTCTGAATTCTTGTTCCTTCCATCTTGAAAGGCATACTAACTGCGCCTACAACTATTGCTCCTAAACTTTTAGCTATCTCTGCTATAACTGGGGCTCCTCCTGTTCCTGTACCTCCTCCTTCTCCTGCTGTTACGAATACGAGATCTACTCCTTCCATTAATTGCTTTATTTGGGTCCTCTGCTCTGTTGCGGCCTTTTCACCGATTTGTGGATAACCTCCTGCTCCTAAACCTTTTGTTGTATCCTTTCCTATCAACAATTTCTTGTGAGCCTTTGTTATTGACAGGTGCTTTGCATCTGTGTTTAAGGCTATTATATCTGCTCCAGATGCTCCTATCTCTGTTAGTCTTGTTACAGTGTTACAACCTGCGCCTCCAACTCCTACAACCATTATTTTTGCTTTGTGCATTTGAATGTCAAATTCTTCAGATACTCTAGATTCCCAGTCAACTCTTTCCATTTCTTCTATTCTTCCTTGAACTCCAGGAGCATTTAACTTCTCTGTAGCTCCAAATGCTTTATTAAAAGCGGATTGAACTATTGTTTCCATTTTTTCACCTCTAATATTTGTTGAATCAGAGTATGCCGCAGCATACATTTTAAATCATTAATGTTAACAGTATGTGCCAAGCACATTTCAATAGCTTTTTTCAGCTATTCGGAAGTATATTTTTGAAAAACGAAATGCTTTTTAAACATCTTGCTTTAATTATTTTTAGAAATAGAAACTTAACAGTAGTTTGTGAGTACGAAACATTACCTTGCCCGAGGTAACGTGAAGTTAACGTTAATAAATTGCCCGATTTATTAACAACGGTAATTATTTCTTTCTTTAATCCTACTTATAAACATATCTATTGTTAAAAAAATATTTCTAAGAGTAGAATTTTTAGAAGAAAACTAATAAAATTTGAAAAAATCATCTTCTTGCAGTATAACTACTTGGATTTTTGTGACAGTTTGCCAGATCTCCACCATTGCAATTTGAACAACGACTAGGCCTATCAGTACACAAATTACCTGAAGTCATTATTTTTCCTGATAAATAATTATCAGCCATTTTTTCACCTTTTAACTCCTTAAATAGAGTAAATATTAATGTATTTAGTTATGTATTTAAATCTTACGGTAACTGTCGTATGTATAGAAATAAAGATATCTAAATTTCCCAGAAAATTTTATATGCTTCTAAAATAATTATGATGACATGGAATTTTTAAAATTCAAACAAGGGAAGCAAAAAAAACTTGTTATGGAAGCTATCAGAAGAGCTGGTAGTGAGAGGAGATTGGAAAAAGCGACTGGAATACCCAAAAGCTCTCTCTATGAATATAAAAACGAAAATTATAATATCTCTGTTGAACGTGCTAAAAAATTGACTGCATTTTTGAATACAGACTTTAATCTTATACAAAGTGAAGTTGAAAAGGTACTTCCTTCTAATTGGAGACAGAAAAAGGGAGGTGTAGAAAGAATTAACAAAAGTAAAACAAACGGTAATTTTGAGCAACTAAAACAAGATCTCATAAAGTCCTTAAAACAATGGCATGAGAAAATGAAGTTATTACACCCTGATACTTATTACACATCTCAATACAGACGATTTAAGAAAATGGGATTATACAGATTTAAAACCTTAAGAGGCGAACTTGTCAGAAACAAATTAGAAATGGAAGTAGCTAATATGTTATTTGAACGTGGAATAGATTATGATTATGAACCCTATCTAAAAATTAATCAAAATGTCTATTTTCCAGATTTCAAAATAGGAAATATCATTATAGAGTGTACGGCTTGGGATAATGAAGAAAAGGCTATAGAACTTAAAGGAAAAATACAAAACTATCTCAGATGTAATTTTAAAGCTTTTTGCATTGTTGATGAAAAGGTAATTAAATTTTATAAAGACATAAGAGAGTTTATTATAAAGATAGAGGACATACCTCTTTTCAATGCCCAGGTAGCTCAAATTTCTTAAGTTTAGGCTTAAGAAAGAGTAATGGAAGAGCGGCTGCCTGTTAAGCAGAAGGTTGCAGGTTCGAATCCTGTCCTGGGCGCTTATTCAGTATTAGCATGTCTTTTTTCCATATCTGCTTCTGTAATACCCTTCATTTTAGCTATGGAACTAACCAATAAATCTCCTATATGATATGCTTTATTTTCTGATTTTGATTGAAGAAAATTTATTGGCTCTTCAAATTCAGATGGAATTTGTGAATCTGAAGATAGAATTTTTTTACCTTTTGTTACTATTTTTTCAGTTGCAAGTTGTGCTAATCTAGAGTTAAGATTGCTTGTAATAGCTATTACAGGGACATCTTTTTCTTTGGCTTTTTCAGCTGCCGAAACAACAAATTTTGTTTCTCCTGAACCTGATACCGCATACAAAAGATCCTTATAACGTTCATCATTTCCTATTGCGGGTGTTAAAGGATGGCCTACTTCATATACTGGATAACCGATATGCATAAATCTCATCCCTGCATTTAGAGCTGAAAGTTTAGATCTTCCCAAAGCTGCAATATAAATCCTATCGATTTCTAAGAAAATTCTTACAGTTTTTTTAACGCTGTCTCTTTGCTTCTCTAATTCATCATCAATTTCATCTTGCCAAGGTCTAAAATAAGTTTTAGTTGGTAATCTAAAAGCTTCTATATTAAATTTTTCTTCCAGATATCTTAGAGATTCTTCTTTTGTTCTCATAACTTAAAGATGGGATGTTAAAAATAAAAACCTTCCCACATGGTTTTAAATATTATAATTTTTAATTAGAGATAGGTGCTAACATGGGTGAATGTCAAAATAAGGAAATATATAGAATTACCATTAAAAAAAGAATATTATGATTGCCCAGATTTTCTTAGTTTCACTGCTGTTCTTGATGATAAAGGTCGTATTCTAATACCTGCTTCAATCAGAAGAAAGTTAAAAATAGATTTTGACTCTATAGTAATAGCAACTGTTAAATCTTTAAAAAGGAGATTATAAAAATAAGGATAGTGATATAAATGGACTTCATCCACATCCAAGATGTATTAAAAGGAAAGCTAGAAGACAAAGAAGTTCTTCTAAGAGGATGGGTTTATCGCAAAAGAGATCAGAAAGATTTAATCTTTCTAATTCTCAGAGATTCAACAGGAATAATTCAATTAGCCTGCAAAGGAATAAAAGAAGCTTCGGAAGCTTCAGTAGAATCTTCTATTGAAGTCTCGGGAATAGTTAAAAAAGATGAGAGAGCTCCTGGAGGATATGAGATTCAGGTAAAGGATTTGAAAATAATTGGTTTGGCAGAGAGATTTCCCATATCAAAGGATCTGAGTGAAGAATTCACAAGAGATATGAGGCATTTATGGATAAGGTCTCAAAAATTAACCAAAATCTTCAAAATAAGAAGCGAAGTTTTTAGAGCAATGGATGATTTCTGTCGTTCTAGAGAATTTACTGAAATCCAATCTCCCATATTTACTGCTGCAGCTTGTGAAGGCGGTACTAGCTTGTTTGAGGTCAAATATTTTGATGAAAAGGTATATCTTTCACAATCCTGGCAATTGTATGCTGAAGCTATGATACAATCCTTGGAAAGAATATACACTATCGCTCCTAGTTTTAGGGCAGAAAAATCAAGAACTACGCGTCATTTATCAGAATACTGGCATGCAGAAGTTGAGGCTGCATGGATGGGTTTTGAAGAAATATTAGAATTCCAGGAGGATTTGATTTTATACATAGTTAAACATGTTTTAAAGCATTGTGAAAAGGAATTGAAAGAATTGGAAAGAGATGTCTCAGAATTAAGGGATTTGAAAAAACCTTTCCTAAGAATAACATATAAAGAGGCAATAAAAAAATTAGGAAGAAAGTGGGGAGACGAAATAACAGACAAGGATGAGAAGGAACTGATAGAGAAACTCGGAGGCAAACCAGTTTTCCTAACTCATTTCCCAAGAGATATGAAAGCATTTTACATGAGGCCTGACCCTAAAGATTCTAAAGTTGTTTTGGCAGCTGATTTGCTAGTTCCTAGAGTTGGAGAAATAATCGGAGGAAGCGAGAGGATTTATGACATGAAAGAACTTTTGGAATCAATGAAGATGTTCAAACTGGATAAGAAATGTTATGAGTGGTATATTGATTTAAGACGATATGGAACAGTTCCTCATTCTGGATTTGGTTTAGGAATCGAAAGATTAGTAATGTGGATCGCTGGAATAGAACACATAATGGATACTATACCGTTTCCAAGAACAATGACAAGGGTCTACCCATAGTTTTTTATTTCATTGTTTGTTATTAGTTATATGGCAGGTATTTTTGGAGTCTATTCTTATGATAATCAGAATGTTGTGAATATTACTCATATTGGTCTTAGAGCTCTGCAAACCAGAGGTCAAGAGTCTGCTGGCATCACAGTTGGCGGAGAAAATTCGATTAGAACATATAAAGGAGAAGGACACGTAATCAACGTTTTTAATGAAAATATATTGAAAATCCTTGATAATCCTTCTAACTTTTCTTCTATTGGCCATGTTAGAAAATTTGATGTTATAAACAAAAACATTATAGAGCCTGTTGAAATAGAAAGCGATAGTTTCAAGATCTCAATCGTAATGGATGGGAAGTTTTTTGATCAAGATAAGTTTAAAGAATATGATGTGAATCCTAATGAGAGTACAAAATTGCTTGGTAAAATATTTTTAAAACACTTGACAGAAACTGGAAAAACAGACAAAGCTGCTGAAAAAACAATGAGAGAATTGGATAAAGGTTATTTTTCTGTTGCGATTTTAGTGAATGGTGGCAAAAGAACTAGGCTAGTGGTAATCAGAGATCCTAGAGCGGTGAAACCTTTTTGTATAGGAAGGATAGGAAAAACCTATATTGTCTCATCCGAATCTGTTGCATTAAATTCGCTTAATGCTGAACTCCTGAGAGATGTAAAACCTGGAGAACTTATTGAATTTAACCAAGAAGATACCGAGCCTCAATTTAAACAATTACTAGAACCGAAACCGAAACATTGTATATTCGAATACATCTATTATGCTAGTAGAGCTTCTATAATGGAAGGAAAAGGTGTTGATGAATTCAGGAAAGAGATTGGAAGAAAAATTTATGAATTTTATAAAAATTCTATAAAAAATAAAGGTAAAGTTATTCCGTCAAGAGATTCTGGGGTTGGTGTTGCACTGGGTTTTACCCAAGCATCTGGATTTGAGTATGACGAGGCCATGATAAAAAATCCTTATTCAAAGAGAACTTTCATAATCCCTGATAAAAGAATCAGAGAGTTTGAAACTTCTCTAAAATTTATTATTGTTAAAAGCGCTGTTAAAGACCAGATTATATTCATTGCAGAAGACAGCATAGTCAGAGGTACTGTCTCAAAGGAAAATACATTATCATCTAAGAAGGCAGGTGCAAAAGAGATTCATTACATTGTAAGCGCACCGCCTCTGATTGCAACATGTCCAGATTATCTTTATGAAGGTCCTAAATCTTTTATAGCAAGCAATTATATTGGCAAAAATGTTCAAGAAATAGGAGAGTGTGTTGCAAAAGAAATAGGTGCCGATTCTGTGATGTATCCAACAATAGATATGGTAGTTAAAGCAATTGGGTTGCCTAGAGAAAATCTTTGCTTAGCTTGCTTTACAGGAGAATATCCATTTGAAGTTTAAATCCTGAATTTTAGAAATATAATATTTAAATTAATTATCAATAATTATTATATTGGTGACTACAATAAAGAGTGTTTTGGTTGTTGGTTCTGGTGGAAGAGAGCATGCATTGATATGGAAGTTAAAGCAAAGTAAGCATGTTGATAAAATTTATTGTGCTTCTGGAAACGCAGGAATCACAAGAATAGCAAAGACAGTGGATATAAAACCTGAGGACTTGAACGGTTTAGCAGATTTTGCTGAAAATAATAAAATAGACTTAACTGTTGTAGGACCAGAAGCTCCTCTGGTGGCAGGTATAGTAGATGAATTTGAAAAAAGAGGGTTGAAAATATTTGGGCCGAATAAGGCGGCTTCTCAGCTTGAAGGTAGTAAGGTTTTTTCTAAACAATTCATGAAGAAGAATAAAATACCTACTGCTGATTTTGACATATTTGATGACCCTGAAAAAGCAAAAAACCATATAAAAAATAAAGGAGCGCCAATAGTTGTAAAGGCAGACGGCTTGGCTGCAGGCAAAGGCGTAACAGTTTGTAAGACTGTTGAAGAAGCTTTAGATGCTGTTAACAAAATAATGGTTGAGAAAAAGTTTGGAGACGTTGGAAATAAGATTATAGTTGAAGATTTGCTCAAAGGTGAGGAGGCATCTATTTTAGCAATTACAGACGGAAAAGATTTTGTGACTTTATTGTCTTCTCAGGATCATAAACAAATATTTGATGGAGATAAAGGAGAGAATTGTTATTCAAGGGATACAGAAATATTAACTACAGACGGTTGGAAAACTTTTGACAAATTAACCAAAGGAGATAAAGTTGCGACTTTTGATGTAAATACAAAGTCAATATTTTTTGAACGACCTAAAAAGATTTACTGGATGCGATACAAAGGGAAAATGATATGGTTCAAGCATAGAAATTTAGACTTACTTGTAACGCCGAATCACAGGATGTTGTTGCAGCAGAGGAGAAGAAAACATAAAATACAAATTCTTGAAGCTCAGAATGTAAAGGACGAAAAGTATGTATTCTTAACAGGCAAATGGTTTGGTAAGGATTTGAAATATTTTACTTTACCTGAGCATGATTATAAGTTTAATAGAAAATTAAATGTTGTAAAAATAAATTTTAATGTCTGGACAAGATTTTTAGGCATATACTTATCGGAAGGTTCTATTGTTGATAAAAAAGAAAAAAGGGTTTATATCGCTCAAATGGAAAAATCTAAACATTTCTCAAAGTTTAAAGAAATTCTTGATAAACTGCCATTTCCTTACATATACGAACCAAAGAAAAATTGTTTTAGAATAAATTCAGTTCAACTTGTAAAGTATTTGAAGCAATTTGGAAAATCCAATGAAAAATATGTACCTGATTATGTTAAAAATGCAACAGTTTCTAACATAAAAGAATTTTTAAACGCATACTGTCTAGGAGATGGTGATATTCATCAAGGTAAAATGAGATTTAGTACTTCTTCAAAAAGAATGATAGATGACTTACAGGAACTAATAATAAAAATAGGTTGCAGTGGAATTATAACTATAGATAAGAGAACTACAATGATAAATCCTATAAATAAGAAAACTTATCCTGCAAGTCCCATCTATTCAATAGAAATTAAGAATAGAAATAAAACATCAATAAGAAAAAATTATATAAAACATATAGATTATGATGATTATGTTGGATGTGTAACCGTTTCTACTGGGTTTGTTTTAATAAGAAGGAATGGAAGAGTTGCAATATCTGGAAATACAGGTGGGATGGGAGCATATGCTCCAGCACCGATTATTGACAATGAAACAAATGAAAAAATAAAAGAAGAAATTATAAAACCTACTATACAAGGAATGTTAAGAAATAAAACTCCTTTCAAAGGTTGTCTTTACTTAGGTCTTATGATTACTGAGGACGGACCTAAGGTATTAGAATACAACTGCAGGCTTGGCGATCCTGAAGCACAGCCAGTTTTATCATTATTAGAAACAGACTTTTATGAAATTCTTGATGCATCTGTTAATGGCAACATAAAATCAATAGACATTAAAAACAAAGATGGTACAGCATGTTGTGTTGTAATGTCTTCTGGCGGTTATCCTGGTGAATATGAAAAAGGGAAAATTATCCATGGTTTGGAAAAGATTCCAGAAAATGTTATTGTTTTCCATGCAGGAACCACATTAAAGGATGGAAATTTTGTGACATCTGGCGGACGAGTTATAGGAGTTACAGGTATTGGAAACAACATATTAACAGCAATAAATAATGCTTACAAAGGTGTTAGCTGCATAAAATGGGAGAAGGAATATCATAGAACTGACATAGGACAAAAAGCACTGAAAAAGTTGAAATTACCCCAATGAACCTATTTCTTTACCTCTGATTATTTTTCTGAATTTTTTACTTGTTTCTATTTTCTTTTCTAAATCTTTTTTGTCTTCCAAGTCATAGACTATTGGAAAATTCATAAGCTTTGAAGGATAAGAATCCTTAAATTCTTTAAAAATCTCTTTAGTTAAGATTTTTTCCTTTACAGCATTTTCAAGGGTTTTGATGTTCCAATTTTTTATTATAATTTTTAGATTTTCTATGTTGCTATTTTCAAAAATATCTGCTATAACTGCAGTAGCAATGCAGTTATCTGAAACTATTGCAAAATTTGAATGGCGTATAGCATACTCATTGCCATTAAAACATAGGGCCAGACCGCCTGCTTTCTTTGTCTTCTCAAGCATCACAACGTCTGTTATACTGTCTCCAATAGTTACAGATTCTGAAAGCTTTCTGTTTTTAAGAAAACTTAAAACAGCTTCATATTTTCTTGAACCACCTATAGGTTTTATTTCTTTCAAAATTTCTTTAAAACTTGTCCGAGGCAATAGTTCGAAAAATAAGTGATCTAATTTTTTAACTGCTTCTAATTGCTCATTATTTAAATCACTCTCTTTACTTAAAGGCCCTATATTTAATCTAGGTAATTTTGAAATTATTGGTATCCATCTCTTTACAAGTTCTTTGTCTCTTTTCTCAACAAGTTTTCTAAAATTGTCTATTGGGAAATATGTTCCATAAGTGTTTTGTTTTGGGAAACCAATGAGATCTGCTGTATTTTCTATATACTGTTTATAACTGGTTGTGATTATGTTAAAATCATGAAATTTTTTCAGAAGATTGATTGATTTTATTGCACCCTCAATAAAATTTGCATTCCTTTTTGCAACTTCTATCAAATCTTTTTCTGTTGTATCAAAAGCAATCAAGATGGGAGCTATCAGACCTAAGGTATCTCCTGGCTCATATTTTCTATCTCCATAACTACTTCCCTTAACTATGTAAAATCTCCAATCATCATACTCGCTTATTCCATCAAAGACTCTTCCTCCAGTTTCTGGTATCGTAAATTCCATCATTGCTCTTGCATGATCAGCTGTTACCCAAGGGCCTTCCCAATCAGAATTTATCATTAAAAAAATTTTGATTTTAAGATATTTAAAAACCCCAAAATAACTTCTTATTGGGCCTATAGCTCAGCTTGGATAGAGCGGCAGGCTTCGGATATTTAGAAGAAACCTGTTGACGAGGGTTCAAATCCCTCTGGGCCCATTAAGTTAATTTTAATAGCAAGCCAAACTTATAATTAAAAGATTGCATGTCACCTAGTCTTGGAAAATGGGAATTATCTTGGATAGGAACATTAATAGGAGGATTTGTTATCGAGCTTGCTAACAAATTCTGGTTAAATTGGTGGGAAAGAGGATTTCCATTAAACCTTCTTCCAATACCATATCTTGGAATAGGAGTAACAATTTTCTTAGGATGGATAGTAATTTGGATAGCAACTTTTTCAATAGCATTCAATCTTACAAGGATCAATGAAAATATGAGTAGCGGTTTAGCTTGGGTTCTTTCTTGGATAACAGTTGGTTCTATTGCTGAAGTTATAAATTTACAGCTTTACAGAATGTGGACATACAAAGGACTGATAGCTAATCTTTACTATTCAATATATTATTTTCCTTTGATTCCTATTTTAGGTTGGGGAGCAGTTGGAATAGTAACATTGGTATTTTTATATGTAGCTAAAGTTTATTCAAGATGAAAACTTCTTTATTAAGAACGTATTTAAAAAATGCTATAAAATATAATCTTATGCCCCCATAGTCTAGCCCGGCTAAGGATAGTTGCTTCTCAGGCAACAGACGTGAGTTCAAATCTCACTGGGGGCACATGCCGATGTGGCCGAACCTGGTAAGGCGATAGTCTCGAATGTATCAAGAAAACTATTGTCCGAAAGGACTTGCAGGTTCAAATCCTGCCGTCGGCGCAAATTTCTTTTATTTACTACAAGGTGGTTAAAAAAGATAGGTTTAAAAGGTTTAATAGATAATTTTTATAAAGTGATAAAATATGGCAACAGATAAAAACTGGAATAAAATGGAAACCGTTTTAAAAGATGAATACTCATCAATAGTTGAATCTATGAATGAAAATGTATTAAGATCCTTAGTTTCAGAAAAGACACCTTTGAATAGAGATGCTTTGGATGCGACATTAAATGATTTAAATGATAAATTAAGAAGCGAAGAAATTAAAACGGTACCAAGAAAAATTAAAAATGCTTATGCTAATTTAAAGAATTTAGCTACAGTTCTTAAGAACAGCAGAAATGAGGAGATAACTCAAAATTTAGATGTTATGGAAAAATTATTTGGTTTATACGCAAGCTGTTCTACATATGGTGATGAACGAGGAATTGATGGAATTTATTTTGGGAGAAATCCATGCAGAGAAGATCAACATGGTTTATATTCTGCTTTAGCAAAAGCAAAGAGAAGAATATCTGGAAGTTCTAAACTGCTTAATGCAATTGACGGTACATTAAGGATATGTTCAGATTGTCCTCAAAAATAGGAAATATTATTCATTTACGGCTTAGAATAATTTCACACTAATGCCGTCGGCGTATGGTTTTATTGCAAGCCGTCATTTCAGAAGAGTTTAAATTTTTTAGTATTCTTTATTTCATTATGAAACCTAAACAAGCAGTAATTTTAGCTGGAGGAAGAGGAACTTCTTTCTATTATTGGTTTCCAAGTTTAAAACAAGAAGTTTCTAAACCAATGTTAACAATAGCAGGAAAACCGTTGGTTGAATATATAGTAGACTCTTTGCACGCTGCAGATATAAATGAGATAATTTTAGCAGTTTGTCATGAGAAAGATAAAATCAAAAATTATTTTGGAGATGGATCCAAATTTGGAGTTTCTATAAGTTATTTGGAAGACGAAGGAAAGGGGCATGTTCGAGCACTTAAAATGGCAGAACCGATGGTTGATGGCATGTTTGTCACTTGTTATGGAGATCACATATTCTCTAAAGAATTGCCAATGAAACATCTAACAAATCATGAGCAAAAACGAATTTCTGTAACTTATTACAGAAAAAACAGATTATGGGCAAACAGCTTTTTAAAAACAGATCCGGAAGGAAGGATAACCTATATAGAACCTTGGAATTGTGGAACATGCGGTCCTATCACTGATAGAGATTTGGATTTAAGGAAGGGTACTGAACCAGCATCGAGAACCATTCATGTTTTTGATAAAAGAATTTTTGATTCTGCTTGCTGGAATAGCAGAAATATAACAGAAATACAAAGCCAGTTAACTAGAGATGGAGAAGCTTATGCTTTTCCACATAATGAGTTTGAAGCTCATGTTCATTCATGGTATGGTCATTTAATGGCAACTAGACTGTTAGATAGAAAAAGATATGAAGAAATTAGAAAAGAAACTCAATCTACTGATATGTTTGAAACTATAGAAAGAGATTTAGAGGAAGAGTTTGGTAATTTACAACTAACGGCTTAGAATAAATTCATTTACTTGCCGTCGGCGTTGAACCTTTAACTCGGTAGGATTTTTAAGACTTAATTTCATTTATAACACTGATTATGCTGACAGCCAGAATTATATTTCATAACCTTATTATTGACGAACTATAATTTAATGCTTACTAAATTCCTAATTTTCTTCAATTGACGAATGCACCCACCAAGGCTAAAAAGTCTTGGAATATACGAATTAATAGTGAGAAAATGGGTAAAGTTAGAAGAGTCATCCGCAACAATGGAAGAGAGTTTGGAGAAATAGAAGAAGATGTGTATGGAAGAAAAATTGTCCGAAATGTGCATGGGGAAATTAGTGGAGAGATAGAAGAGGATGCTGGAGGACAAGAATTTGTTGTTAAATACGAAGGTGATAAAAAACAGGAATTTGGAAAAATAGAATTTGACCCTTATAGAAATAAAGAAGTTATCCGTAGAAATGATGAAAAAGAAGATGAAGAAATAGAATATGAACGTGAGGGAAATGACTCTGGTTCTGTACTAGACATTTTGATAGAAAGCTTTCTTGCCGGTTATCATATGTGGGATAGTTGGGATAGAAAAAAAGATGATAAAAAATACCAAGTGAAACAAACAAAAAAGCAAAATAATTATAAACAACCGCCAAAACCAGGACCAGGAGAGAGACTTAGAGAAATTTAAACTCTTCTTTATAATTTCTTAGTTCGATTATGCTGACAGCCAGAATTATATTTCATAATAATTATAAAAATTTTAAACCTTATAAATATTCTTTAAGATTATAAATTATTAAGCGTCGATAGTCTAGCGGTAGGACACAAGCTTGCCAAAACTGTAAAAAGCTTGTAACCCGGGTTCGAATCCCGGTCGACGCACATTTATTCCCAATAGTAATATCCGCCTTCAGAAGGAAGGTCTACTTTCTTTATTTCATTCAAGTTGCCCAGATCATTCATCTTTATCATTTTGCTTGAAAGAGTGTATAAAACATTATCTATGTACAAAGATCTTCTTATCTCAGATTGATAGTCATAATTACGATAATACTCTGTCTCATTATAAGTTTCATTTGAGTGGGTTATCTTACCTTTAAGTTCAAAACCGTTTACCAAATCTAAATTAAATACGTAAGCTCCCTGCCAGACATTCCATTTCCCACCTTCTGCGAGTCTGACTGGTATGACCAAAAGATTCTTTGCTTTATTAAACAAAAATGCTTTATGCTCTCTTAAGGCAGGCGAGTCAGTACCTCTTTCACCTATTATATATTTTGAAACTTCTGTTGGATTTGAAACATCAGAAACATCAAATAAAGACAGCTTCATTCCCTTTATCGTACCCTGTTCTGATGCATCTCTTCCTATACCAATTATATGAGTTTCATCATAAGGATGCAAATAGTCTGAAACTCCTGGTATTTTCAAATAACCTAGAACTTTAGGATTATTAGGATTGCTCAAATCTATAACAAATAGAGGGTCTATCTGCCTGAAGGTTACCAGATATCCTTTCTCTCCTAAAAATCTAACAGAATAGATTCTCTCACCATGAGCCAGATCTTCTAATTTACCTGTTATTTTTAGATTACTATCAAGAATGTAGACATGATTCAAGGATTCTGATCTCCATTGTCCTGTTGTAGTTGCTATTCTGAAAATTCCATTAAATTCATCCATAGAAAATTGGTTTAAAGTGTATCCTGGAACAGATCCTCCAGCCTTGTAATCTATTTTTTCATTGTTAACAGAAATTTTATGGATAAAGGTTTTTTCCATTTCCTTGGCAATTTCCTTTTGAACAGCTTCCATCTTTTCTTGGAAAATTTTCATAACCTTAGCCCCTTCCTCAGGACCCAAAGAGCTTACATAATCTTGAAATACCTTTCCTATTTCCTGTAGTTTTCCTTCTTTACTTATGTTCATATTTCTTATCTCGTTTATTCTATTTTGAATATTTAGTGGAACAACAGGCAAAATAGCCTGATCAACTATCTTATCATAAAAATCAGACATGCTAAATTGTTTGTTGAAAACAATATAGATATTGTAAAGTGAAACAAAGATATTCTGGCTGTAACCCATTAGGAATGTTTTAGTGGATACTTCTTCAGCATCATTCTGAGTGTCCACTGCCACTATGTTTGTAAATATATAAGAGTAGTCAGGAAAGTCAAAATAATAAATATCTGATGCTGATATTGTTCTTACAATATTGTTTGATCGAATTACAGGCAATGGAATTGGTTCTGTTCCGCCGCTGTAATAATTTATATTTTCATTAACTATGATGTATACATAATTTCCTATCATTCTTGAATCATAATAATTTCCACCCACAGAAACATTCCTTTTCAGAACAGGATTTGTTCTGTCTGTTACATCATAGATTTTTACAAAGGTTTGTGGATTATAGCTTCTTGGACGTATTATTCCAATCTCAGAGGTTATTTCTGTGCTTGTTTCAGTAGGATATTCCCAACCGAATACAATCAATCTATCATTATTTATGAATATTTCCTGGAGAGTTCCATTAAATTCTATCTGAGATAAAATCTTTGCACTTTCAGCAGGATATGCTTCTAAAATAACAAGCTTATTTCCAGAAACAACATAGATATATTTACCATCGTTCTTTACAATATCTGCCTCATCAACTCCTGCCACTTGAATATTTGTTGTTGAATAATCTTCAGAAGCTGCACCTTCTCCACTTGGAACAGCCTCACCAGCCTGCTTCGCAGCACCTGCAGTTGCAGTTGATGCAACAGCTCGTTGCATCATAGGAGCTGTACCTCCGATTGTTTGTGCAAATGAACCAAAACCAACTCCATAATATCCTTCCACATTGGTTTTAACAAAATTTTCTAATTGCTCATATGAAGCAAACTTCTTTACTGTACTTTCTGAGGTTATAGACTCTTGCGGAAAAAATACATAGATGGCTGCTGCTAATATAACCAGAACCATTAAAGCTGCGATTAAGGTTTTCATAATAAAAGATTAATTAAACTTATTTAAATAATGTTAACTTTTTATTAGGTTTTCACCTTACCATTAGAAATAAATACAAATCAGCAGAATTATTCTTAGTGATTTGATGGAAGATTTAGATGAAATTAAGAAAACTGTTTCTGGAAAACAATTTTTCGAGCCAATAGGAGCAGAGCCTTTGCCTCATGAGATGATTGATTTAGATAAAATGATTGAAGAAACTCCTAAGATTGCTCCTTTGTTTGTAAGGGTTGATAAATATAAGGAAATTTTGAATCAGGTCAATCAATTGAAAATAACCCTGACAAACATTCAAAATCTTTTGGCAATAAGAAGAGAGATGAGTAGAATACATTTAGAATCTGATGAGATATTGGAAAGATCTTTGCAGAGATTTTCAGATGCTACAAATATGTTTAGCAGGGAGTTTACATTGCCCAGAGGGATAAAACACCTGGTTAGAATACCTGAGCAAAAGGTTGATGAAAATATTTCAAAGTTAGGAGAAGAGATAGCAAAACTTAGAACTGAATTGGAAAAGATAGAGATATAAGTTTTATATAATCTTAATAAAAAGTTAATCTTATGCGGAGGTAGCCAAGTCTGGTCTAAGGCGCAAGATCTAAAAATGCGAAGCTTAGGATGCGATGCTCAGAAGTTTATAAGAAACCTTGTGGGTTAGTCCCTTCGTCAGTTCAAATCTGACCCTCCGCACCAAACTCATAGTGCGAATCCCGCGCTAGCTTTAAAATCAAATAGAATTTAAGGATTAAAATTAAAACTTAAATACTTAATTGTTTATTATTTATTAGTGATAAAATGTCCTTAGAACTAATAAAATCAAGAAAGGTCGCTTTATTGCTATCTATGTTATTGTTCGTAAATCTAACTTCGGGCATAGGCTTAGCAAGGATTAGCGGTATTGACTTAGATATTCAAGATATAAAATTTAATCATAACGTAGAAACAAATCAAACGGTAAATTTTGAAATTTTTGTAAAAAATAAGGGGACGGAAGCAACCCAATCGCTTTCATTAACATTTGATTCTGGAACAGGAGGGGGAGGATTTGCAGCTCCTATTATAATAGAGCCTGGAGAGACCAGAGTTTTTACTGTAGGGACAAACTATAGAGAATCTGGAAAATTCATTGTTAAAGCAATTGTAAATACGGCCGGCGATGTGAATTCAGAAAATAACTATAAAACAGCGACTATTAATGTAAACTAATTCTTTTTCGTCTTTACAATCATTTTAATGTCACTGCTCTGCACTTTAAGTCCAGAACAGGCCCTCCGCACATAAATTTATACTTTTAATTTCTAATTTTAGTATGTGTATAGGGTGCGAGAAATATTTTAAAGATAACAATGCATCAATAGAAGCTTTAATTAAAGTTTCATTTATTAAAACAGATTTAATCAAAGATAGAACAGGAAAATGGTATAGAGCTTACTGTACAAAATGTGGTGAAACTAAGAAATATTATGTGTAATAACATCTAGGTGATAGTTTGATTTTTGATTTTTCAAAAAAATGGGATAGAGAGGAAAGAAATAAAAAATTACCAGTTTTTGATTTCAAAAAAGCAAAAGAGTTAGAAACTAGTCTTTTGAATACAAAATGTGGAAAGTGCTCTGATTTACAATATAGTGATATTAAAGGTTATTATTTTTGTGGTTTTGATTGGCGTTTCCTTCCTAAAGAAGCTCCTACTTATTTTGCAGAAAAATGCAAACCATTTACTCCCTTGACAATATATTGTAAAAAACCTATTAATGAAAGAGCAAGAAGATGGATGGAACGTATGAACCCCGAATCAAGATATGAAGATTACATACCAATCGAATTTAACGAAGCTAGTTCTAATTGGAAAAGGCGTGCAATGAGAAATGTTTAAGGTTTTACTGAGAAGTAGTAGATTTTAAACCTTAATTTCTTATGGAAATATGAAATTATATTTTCCAGTATAATTTGTTAGATAATTTTTTATACTAATTCAAAGTATTTTTATGCAGTCAAGAAAAATGGAGGGGTTGGTATGGCTAGAAAGAGGAGAGAAGCAAGGGTAGAGAAAAGAGAAGAAAGGAGAGCAGAAGAGACTGCAACTGAAGAATTCTAGAGATTCTTGGTTCTTGGTGCACTTTTTGACTTCTTCTTAGTCGGCGTGCACCGAATTTTCTTTTTTGTAAAAGTATTGTTTTTATTTATATTAATTTTAATACTATTAAGATAAAGAGATTTACCATGGCCGCAGTAGTGTAAAGCATAAGATGCGCAAAATGGTAACATAGGGGTCTGTGGAGCCCTTGTTCTGGGTTCGAATCCCGGCTGCGGCCTCATAATCTTTATACGCTACAACTTGCTTGATTAGAAGAACAAATAGGATTTCCTCCTATTGACTTGCATAAATTTACAATATTTTGTATAGTAGAGGTATAACAATAATACGTGGAAAAGCCTTGCATATTATAACAACCTATCTCATTTGCACTATCAACCCAATTTCCTTTAAATTGACTTGTACATAGGTTCTTCGCTTGAGCTAAATCTGATGCACGATTTTTTCTGATATAATCTAGTCCTTCCGAACCTTTGTACTCTGGAGGTATTGAATAATTTTGATTATCTAAGCTCTTGTTATAAAGAAAATATACAATTAAAGCTATTACAATAATTATCAGAATTGTTCTGTCCCTCATTATAAAGATTCTGTTTTTCCTTATATTTTAATATTCTATAAAAACCTTCCTAAATCAACTAGTACAAAAATTCCAATGAATTTAAAAATAAAAGTTAAAATCAGAAATTTTTTGATCTCATATTTTTCTGTAGCAAATAAAATTGCAACCAATTCATCCGGTATTGGAGATGCAATTATTATTCCTGCTATCAAAGGGCTAAGTTTATGTATTAGTTTTGATTTTATTTCAGGAAATTTTATTTTTTTATTCTTATAAATTTTAATAGTCTTTCCTACTTCATTTCTTGCAAATCTATAAATAGTATATTCTGTTATAACTCCACCAATTGCTCCTAAAAATGTTAATAGCCAGATATCTAAAATTTTAGATAAAATGAAAAATGCTGCCATGGCAAGAGGTGTTGTTATTCCATAGGTAAAAAGCATTCCACTAATAAAACCTCCAATATAACCATATTTTCCTAAGCTTAACAAAAATTCTTGAAGCAATCCACTGAGAGCTAGATAAATAGTTAATAAAAATATGAATAAGATTGCTAAGGTGTTATAACTTCTCCATTCATATTCAATAAATTTTTCTTCACGTCTTAAAAATTTTTCTATTTCTTTTTCATTCATATACAGAATTATTTTTATTAAATAATAAACTTAATTATAACAGTAAGTTTTAAAAAGGATAAGGAGTTTATAAATATTAGTTGTTTTATATTCTTAATGCTGAAATTTCAGCATTGCCATGGTATTTGGCGTTGGTTTGGATAAAACATGCAAAAGCATGTAAATGAAAAACTATTTTCAACTGTGGCTAAAAATGAGGTCAAGAGCTTTTTTTGACTGATGTAGTAAAGATGTGTGGATATTTTAAAGAGGTGTAGTGTGCAATTCTCCAATTCCGGTTGATCCTGCCGGAGGTCACCGTTATCAGGGTTCGATTTAGCCATGCGAGACGTGAGCTATTTGGGCTCGTCATACTGCTCAGTAACACGTAGCTAACCTGCTCTTAGCTGGAGGATAATCTTGCGAAAGATTAACCAAATCTTTAAATTTGTAATACCTTATATAAGAGATTATGGATCAAGAATACCTAGCTGGTTTTTTTGATGGGGAAGGCTCTCTTATAATAAGGTTTAAAAAAGATGATAGATACGCTAGTGGTTTTCAAATCAAACCAAATATTGACATAGCACAGAAAAATTTAGAAGTGTTGAATAAAATCAAAAATGACTTGAAAATTGGTAAAATATACTATAACAAAAAAGAGAAACTTTGGCATTATGATATATACAAATTTAAAGACATTGAAAAGTTCATATCAACTATTAAAGGAAAGCTTATTGTAAAGAGAGATAAATTAGAAAAGTTTGAAGACTGTATAAATCTAATTTTAGGAAAACAACATCTTAATTCAATCGGTTTGAATAAGATAAAAAAGATTTGGTTGATCCGCAAAAGTGAGGCTAATACTCCATAGCTATTGATTGCTGGAATGCTTCAATAGTCAAAGTCACGGCGGCTAAGAATGGGGCTGCGACCTATCATGGCTGTTGTGAGTGTAAAGTACTCACAAACCTATAACGGGTACGGGCCATGGAAGTGGGAGCCCGGAGATGCCTTCTGAGACATGAAGGCAGGTCCTACGGGACGCAGCAGGCGCGAAAACTTTCCAATTCCTGCAAGGGTGAGAAGGGAACCTTGAGTGACTATGCTTAGCATAGTCTTTTATTTTGTGCAAAAAGCAAGATGAATAAGTGGTGGGTAAGACGGGTGGCAGCCGCCGCGGTAATACCCGCGCCACGAATGGTGACCACGTTTATTGGGTCTAAAGCGTTCGTAGCCGGTTTGGCAAGTTCTTGGTGAAATCTGCTAGCAAACTAGCAGGCTTGCTGAGAATACTACCAGACTTGGGATTGGGATAGGATGAAGGAGTTCCACGTGTAGGGGTTAAATCCTTTAATCCGTGGAAAACCTCCGGTGGCGAAGGCGTTCATCTGGAACAAGTCCGACGGTGAGGGACGAAAGCGTGGGGAGCAAATCTAATCCTTCGATAGAAGGATGAGAGTTCAAACGGGATTAGATACCCCGGTAGTCCATGCTGTAAACGATGCCCGCTTGATGTTGCAAGCTCTACGGGAGTTTGCAGTGTCGGAGCGTAGGTGTTAAGCGGGCCACCTGGGGAGTACGGCCGCAAGGTTGAAACTTAAGGGAATTGGCGGGAGAGCACACAAGGGGTGGAGGCTGCGGTTTAATTGGATTCAACGCCGGACATCTCACAAGGGTTGACAGCAGAATGAAGGTCAGCCTAACGGGTTTACCAGACAAGCTGAGAGGTGTTGCATGGCCATCGTCAGCTCGTACCTTAAGGCGTGCGGTCAAGTCCGTTAACGAGCGAGACCCATGCTGTCATTTGCTATCATACTTCAGATCTAAAAAATCAAAAGTATGAGCACCATGACAGGACCGCTGGTGATAAACCAGAGGAAGGAGTGGGCGACGGTAGGTCCGTATGGCCCGGATACCCTTGGCTACACGCGGCCTACAATGGTTGGGACAATGCGTTGCAACTCCGAAAGGAGGAGCCAATCGCCTAAACCCAACCCCAGTTCAGATTGAAGGCTGTAACTCGCCTTCATGAAGCCGGAATCCCTAGTAAGCGAACGTCATAATCGTTTGCTGAATAAGTCCCTGCTCTTTGCACACACCGCCCGTCAAGCCATGCGAGTAGAGTCTTGGTGAGGCTTAGCTTTAACTAAATCGAGCCAAGACTTTGCAAGTGGGGCTAAGTCGTAACAAGGTAGCCGTACTGGAAAGTGCGGCTGGATCACCTCCTTAATTTACATAAAACATCTTTACTACATCATTTGTCACTTCTAAATAGTAACATTTATATAGCGGGAAGACTAATACTCTAATAATAAAATGGTGAGAAAATGGCAAGCTTAAAAGAACAAGATGAGATAAATAGAACTTGTCCAGGTGCACTTGTTGGAAGTCCTAAGACTCAATGCCGTTATTTGACGAATAAAGGCTTTGAAGATCCAAGTTGTGTTGGTAGGGATCACCAAGACTGTGCAAACCCAAAACGACAAGTATATTACAATAGAATGTAATGTAAAGCTTAATTTGAAATCTAATTCTTTTCTTTTTTATTAATTTTAGAAGTGGACTGGAGGGGATTCGAACCCCTGGCCTCATGCTTGCAAAGCATGCGATCTTCCGCTGATCTACCAGCCCATAGAAGATTGTTATAGCTTATACAATTTAAATATTTTACAAATATTAAGAAAAAGTTAAGAGGGCAAAGAATTAAAGCCCTGAAAAACTGAATCACTTTTTTCCAAGAATAATTTCTATTGAAGAAACGTTTAACTTTTCTCCAGCATCTGTCTCAACTTCTTCTGTTCCTATGTTGACATTCTTTATGTGCGTATTTGTCAAAAACTTGTTTTTAACTATTTCTGCAACGTCTACTGCATGTGAAATTGCTCTTCCTCTGGCCTTCAATACAACTTCAGGCGTTCCAGTATTAAATTGAGTAACGCATGCAAGCACATAGCTCATTGCAGGCTTTTTTCCTACGAAAACTACGTTGCTCTGTGTTTCTCTTGCTTCTTTCTCTGCCATTTAGACACCTCCTATTTTTCTGTAATCCGGTATTATAGATTTCATAATAGTTTTAAATTTAAATAAAATCTCTAATAAGAAAATAATACCAAAAAAAGAACATAAAAAATAATACAATTTCTCAAAGTTTTTTCTGTTTTCTGCTATAAACACTGTAATAACTGACATTCTTACACTCCCGTTTTTTTGATTTGTCTGTTTTCATCGATTGTTATTAAATTAAATTTAATAACCTGGGCATGAACAAATTCTTTTCACGCAACTTGTTGTTGGACTTGGGTTTGCTGCATCATATGCTGGACAACCATAATACTTTATACCAAAAGTTTGTAAGTTGTCATCAGCAAGAATGATGTCTCCATCGCCGTTTACATCATAATTAACTGTTATTGTAGCTACATCAGATGTACATCCTGCTCTTGGATTTAATTCTGTACAAGCTTGATTCTTAACTGCTTCTATACCTGCAGTTGCACTGAATGGACCAAAACCTGTAAAGTATAATGCTACCAATCCTAACAAAACTATAACTGCAATTGCAACTATTACTAAAATATTTATTGGAAGTTCAACTCCTTTCTTCACTTTCTCACCTCTATTCTTTTATTGTAATTCTCATATATAAAGGTTTTGTTTGAGAAAACCATTAATTTCAATTATCAGATGATTATTTTACATCCTTTAATAGAATTCACATCACAACCATTCTTCCGGACATTTACAAATATCTCTTTTACAATTCGTAGAATCTGATATATCATAGTAATTAGTACATAATGCCAAGAGAGTATCAGTGGCACTACCAACAGTTCCATCTTTGTCTGCATCAAAATTTTTTGTGATTACTGAAGTAAGAGGTATGTTACATTGCGCACCAACTAGCAAATTACATGCATTACTTCTTGCAGCTTCTAATGAGACTAAACTCACTCCTGGATTCCAAACAACATATAATATTGCTAAGATTGATAACAAGACTGCTAATGCTATAATAACTATTACTAGAGTGCTTACTGGCAATTCAACTCCTTTCAAAAATATCACACAATATTATATTTTATTTTTGATATATAAACTTTTGAAAACTAACTCAAAATCTATTTAAGTTATTTTGTATAAAAGGTATATATGGATTTGAAAGAATTTTTTAAACCTAATAAAAGAAAGATCGTAGTTTCTGTAATAATATTTGTTTTTTTAATCTTAAGCATATTTGCTGGTATACTACCCATGCCTATTCCATTGCTATTCTTATACTTATTACCCGTTCTATGTTATTTGATTGCTTGTATTATAATTTGTATCTTAGATAGGAATAAGAAAAAGAAAGTCCAGATTTACAAGTTCGAACAATATTGAAAATTTGTTAACTACATGTAGCAGTATAAGTAGTAACTATCTCATCCCCCCATCTACAATTGAATGGAACTGCACCGAAACAATCGCAAACCCAATCTCCTGTATGATATGTACACGATGGTTCACTCCCTGGATATGCACATTGTGCATCAATTGAGCATTTATCAATACCATAATTAGTATTGCAAGCTAGTGCACAACAAGTATGGGAATCAACATAAGAGGGGGATGATTGTTTTTGACAGAATTTTCCATAAGTGCAGGTTGTGTCTTCAGTACAACTTGCTGTGACTGTTTCTGTACACCAACCGCATGTATCACAAACCGGTCCTGTAAAATGAGTACAACAGTCCCAATTATAACTACAAGATGGATCTGACGCATCTTCTCTTCTTGTTTGTGCTGATATACTACAACCACAATTGCAAGGAGATAACCCGCCATCACAACAAGATATGCACTGAATTTCATTTCTCCAACCACTTGCTTCACTACAAAAATACGCTTTCCAACAATCCGTATTATTTCTACAACCATAATAACATGTTTTATCTGAGCCGTAGTCTGAAGCTGTACAAGAAGGTGTACAAGATGCTTGACAGTTACCATTTCCACTACAAACTATATCACAAGATTTTCTCCTACCATCACTATATTCATGATCACTTTCACATTTATCTGGACAAATAGGATTCGCAGTACCGCATCTAGAGTCAATGTAACCAGCAGTCCTATTATAAGCTACACAGATATTACTCTCACACTTATAATATCGACATGTTGCTGCAGTTCCACAATCATCATCTGCAATGCATCCAGTTATTGTCAAGATATAACTAACCTCTGCGGATGTTGTGGCACTACTTCCGATAACTTTTATAGTATAATCTCTCTCAGGAGTTGTTGTTTCTGTTGTAACATTCATTTTTAACAAGCATTCTGAAGGACTTGGAGTACATTTGTTAGTTGACAGATAATTAACATTTATAGTTGATTCACTAGGATTTATCGAATAGCCTAAAGTAACTTCTTCAGGATCTCCTTGTATTGTTCTTATTTTAACCGTCTCTTCTTCATATTTTCCTTTTGCTATAGTTGAAGAGTATGAACTTAACAATATTCCAAACTTGAATGAAGATCTTGTAACTGTTAATTTGTATGCTTGAGGAGTTGTCACAACCCTTCCGCCACTTGCTGTTCCTATTATAGTTATGTAGTAGTCTCCTGGAGGTGTTCCGGTCTGTGTTGGTGTTTTGGGTTGAGTTGTTATATTTAGATTTATTAAGCATGTTGGACTTGGCATACAAGTGTTGGAAGGATTATAACCAACAGATATTGTTGGTTCAGCACTACTGATAGAATATGATAATCTTACATTTTCGGGTGTTCCTTCTATGGTTGTCAATGTAGCTACAGGTGTTACAAACTGTCCTGCCTCTATTGTTCCTGAATACGAATCTAGAGTTATATCGAAGTCAAATGGTGGCATAGTTACATTTAACTCATATGTTCTACTTTTTGAAGGATTACCATTAGGTTCAACATTTATTATATAGGAACCTATAGGTGTAGATGCAGTAGTTGTAATATTCATTGTTATAAAACATATGAGAGCAGGAGTACATGAATTTGAAGGCATGAAAGTAACTGTTATCGTCGGCTCGATATTAGTTGTTCCTTTTCTTGTGACTGTTGATGTTAAGCTCACGGGTTGTGATAAGCTTGTTGGTACAATATTCTCTATGGTCACAACCTCTTCTCTATAACGTTTCTGGTAGACTTCGCTATAGTATGAACTTAAGTGAATCTCATAATCAAATGGAGGATGCATTCCTAAATAGAATTTAGTAGAATTTCTAACTCCGCCCCCTATCCCTGTTATTGTTATTTCATGATTTCCTGTTGGTGTTGTAGATTGTGTAGCTATTCTCATTCTCAGTGTACAGGAAGGTATACAGTTATTTGATGGACTAACGCCATCTAAGAATGTTATTGTTGTATCTGGAATTGATGAGGATGATAAAAAGACTGGAACAGCTGTCCCGCCTATGAAAGTTATATTTATATCGGCTATTATTGTGTCTCCTTGAGTTATATCAGCACTAGTAGGAATTGCCTCTAGAGAAAATTGCATTATTGGATTTACTGTCAAACTGAATTCTGTTGTCTTAGATATGCTACCAGCTGTTCCTGTTATTCTAATTATATAAGTGTCTGAAAGAGTCCAAGATTTCGTTTCTACTCTCATTGTTGAAACGAAATTTGGTCTCATATCATTTCTATCTAATGAGACTTTTATTGTGGGTTCAGGAAGGTGTGTTGTATTCGATTCAATTATATAACTAAGATGTATAGATGGGACATCCCCTCCTATACTTCTAACATTTATTGAAGAATTCGTAGATTCTCCCGAATCAATAGAAGCGAATGGTGGAACTGCTTCTAAAGCAAAATCTGGTTTCAATTCTGTGTAAGATTTCTGGGTTGAGTTTATTGTGAAGTTAAGTTTTAAATAATCATAAGGTATTTTTTTACACTCCGACCCCCAATATCCACCTCCTGTTATAAATGATTTATCATCGTTTGTTACATTACCATCAAGATTAAAATCGCAAGGTGACCAATTTTCCAAAAAATGTGTTTGACATAAATCTACATCTGTTTGATTGATGATACAATCTCCATTTACATCTCCAAAGCTTCTTAACTCATTAGGATTGTCTATTATTGTCCTTTTCTCACTTGATTTTAAAGGAGCCAAACAATAAAATTCATTATAAAAGAGCATGCATGTATTGTCTTCTATAAAAATATTAACAATATCAGGTGATAATTGAGCAGTAACATTATCAAACCAACCAACACCACTATAAGTGGTACTATCTCTATAACGAGTGCCAACACATAGTTGCATTAAATTTGAAGTGTTTGTTTTGCAAAATACAGTAGCCTTTTCCCAATTTCCTGAAGGTTCTAAAACTTTCATACTATTTTTATTTTCAGGTGAAAAATCAATGCCGCATTCTCCTAAATACCATAAAGGAGAATAATTTCCTCCAGTCAACCAGATTGACAAATTACCTTCTAAAACATTAAACCAAACACTTGCCTTATACAGTCTTCCAAGTTCGACAGTAAAATTCTGACATCTTGCAGTAGCAACTGTAATAGGTGCACCAACAATATTGATATCGCTATCATTCAAATAATAGGACTTGGTTCCATCATAAAAAACTGTGTTGTCTATTTTTTCTTCAGCCAATTCAGTATAAACACTTGTCCATTCATTAAAATCAGCTTCAAAACTCGGATTCTTTATTAAATTAGGATATTCAATGGCCGTTGTTATGTTGAAATCTAAATCTGGATAGTCTCTCTCTAACAAATTTGAGAGATTGCCTATATCATGTAAAGTTGTATTATAAGTTTCGTTTTCTAGAATTTGTCTTCCGACATAAAGAAGTTTGAAATAGGATGATGATATAAAAGACCTTATTCTAAAAGGATCCCATGACACCTTAGTTTCTATTGATTTATCGTGTACATAAAAACTTTTATTCCCTACAACAGAAAAACTTTCTGAACTCTCGATAAAACCTGTTGGTTGTGCACTTATTTCTCCTGTACCCCAATCCACTATTCTATCGCCGGTTATAATATCTTGAGAGGGTAGCGTGTCCTCTATTTTTTTATCTAAATCTCTTCCTAAAGTATCTAATCTAGGATAAAAATAATTCCATATGAAAACTTCATTATCAAACCCACTGTTCTTTCCTAGATCGTAAGCTGCTCTTTGAGATACGAATTCTATACTTTGGTTAAAGGTTTTTACTAGCAATTCAGCCTCGTTTATAAATGATATTATCTTACCTTCTGTTGTAACTATTTCTCTCCTGACGTCTCCTGTTCTTGTAATATATATAGCAACAAAACTAGTAACTAACAGGATTCCAAGTATCATCCCATATCCTATTACTGCACCTTTCATATTAACCAACATAAAGTTCTAAATCGACATCTTCACCATTTAAAGTAAATAGTTTCATCGAGACTTTTTGAAACGTACCAAGCAAAGTTCCGCTCTCTGCTATATCTATCTCAGGATTTCTTGTCTTTAACAAATAAGGTCTGTCTATAAAACTAGATAAATAGTTTTCTGAAACTGTTTTTGCATCTATAAACCTACCATCTAACCATACTATTGTGTTGTTTTGAACAACAACAGCATTTATTAATTTCTTCATAGTTATACCATTATTATTTAACTCCAAAAACGCTAGCAAAGTTGTATCATAATTAATAGGATTGAACATCACTTTGTATCCAACGTTTCTAGGACTTGTTATGCCTAATGAACCTTCAACTCCGTGTATAACAATTAGAGCCCATATAAAACTTATCATCAGAACAGTCAGAGCAAGTGATGTGATAAGAAGAAACAAATCAGATATTAATGTTACTCCTTTCATACTGTTACCACCATTGAAGCAGGTTTAATCTCATAGGGAGGATCTTTGAGTTGTACTAAAACTATAAATCTAGCATCTATACCTACAGAAGAAGTTGAACTTCCTAATCTAAAACTCCAAATCTTACTTCCATCCAAAAGTGTTACATTTACTTTGCTATATGTATATTTTATACATGAAGAATCTATTTGCATATCCTCTAATTTCGACTCAGAAAATAAGCTTTTGGTATTAGAAACCGTTAGGCATTGACTTGACAAAAGAACATCTCCTAAAACAAATGCCTCTTTCTCTGCATTCGTCGCTTCAACTGTTATATTATAACTTATGAAAACAAAAAAAATACCAAGAACACCTATTACAAATAGAGCTAATTGGAGTGCTTTAATAAAATCTTCTGTTAATTCCATCATATAAACACAGTCATATTACAATAATTAAAAGTTTCATTTATAGTTTTACGGATTGTTATTCTATGGACTGGACTCTCTTTTGGAAGTTGTATTGTCTGATTCTGAATTGCGCATTTCACTATTACTGGAGTTGGATTTAGGGAAGCGAATTTTGTTTTTAAATAAGTTTCAGTCGAAGGTATCGCATGAACATATGTAACATCATTTATAGTATAGATTTCTACTTTATGAGACTGTCCTGTAGTCTGAATACTAGTTGAAAATTCACCAGAAGAATAACTTCCAACTGACAAAGCCGTTGATATATAATCTTGAAGCAGTATTGGTTCAACAAATGCTAAATAATTGAATGTATTGCTGGCTATACCTTCAGGACTGAATATTACAGTAAATATCATCAAAAGAATTATAACGCCAGAAACAAATTTAATAAGGTCTTTTATTAATTCAACCATATAATATTTTTTAAAATTCTTGAACTTAAAGATATTTATTTATTTTCAGTAAACGTTTTGATGGTTTTGGCGCCTGCTGCACCAATCATTTGTGTATAATTAAGAGGCTGGAAAGGCCAGCCAGGCCAGCTTACAAAACCTTCTGCTATTCCTTGGGCTAATGTAACAGGATCTGCTATATTTATTACTTGACCAACTAATTTCATAGCTTCTTGTGGTAATTTCAAAGCTTTCTGTACAGTTCCAACTCCTGTGAGTGTGGTTATGATAGTAGCTACATCACTTGCAGCCCAAATTGCAGTGTATGTATTAACTAGACCTTCGTCTGCATAGCAATAATTAGAAGCAGTACCATTCATATCAACTTTTTCTGGGAGTACAAAAATTGTGGGCTCACCATCCAAATTAGTTTTCCAAACTTTTGCTTTAGCAAAGCAAGGGCTCACAACATAGAATCTTGGATGTGGAGGTATATGTTGAAGGGCAGCTTGCCAACCTGCCCATTGAGCAACAGGACTTACTGGTCTCCAAGATCTTACAAAATAATTATCAGCTGTCGGGCTCAAATAAACTGGGCTTTCCAGCATACTTGCATGAGAATAAACACAAACAGAATTTCCCTGGCATCCTGTTGTAGTTAGACTTGCAAATATTGCTCTTGCATAGAACGAGGTTGGATTCAAAATATTTTGTGGTCCATCAAGATAAATCATTTTCTTACCTTGTGCTTTGAAGTAATCAACCGCCATAGCTGCAGGTGTTCTAATTTTTGTTGGTAAGACTCCTTTGTTTTGCTCGATAAAACCAAGGAAATTTGCTATTTGCACTGCAGACATTTCATCTCCTAGATTATAACTTGTTACAAGACCAGTAAGATAACCATTAATAAAATTTGAAGTCAGAGTTGTTTTATCCGTAATTCCTTTTGCGTAATCTAAAAAGATAACATTAACCCAAACCTCAGCCCTATCAAAAGCCAAATCTTTTGCTACATCACTTGGAGCACCTAGTGTTTTTTCAATTGTTTTGGCTATATCTTCTATAATTTTATATCTATCTGGATCTGTGATAGCATCAGTAGCAAGATCATAACCTAAAGCGTCTCTAAAGAGTGCTGGGTAATTTGTATAAGTAATTCCGTTTCCAACAGCATCAGAAATTGATTTAATAGCACTTGAAGAAACTTCTAAATCTGTTCCACTTGGAATAAATACAATACCATTCAGTTTAAATTTATCTAGAAATTCTTTAAGGTGACTAGCTTGAATATCATCAGCAGATTTTCCTAATGCCCTTGCAATCTTATCTCTAATTCCATCTTGCTTCAAAAACATATCAGCAACGTCTGGATCGTCTAATGCTTTAATTGTTCCTAATTTTATGCCATTAATTTCTTGAGTTGTCATTTCTGTAATATCAGTTCTATATCCTGCAGTTTTAATTTCTAAAACAAATTTTTTTAATCTATCTTCTATAGGCTTATAGAATTTTTTATAAAAATCACTTTGTCTAATTTTACCTTTCAAAGATCCTATCACTCCTATTTCATCCTCTGGAACAAAAATATCTTGATAAACCTTTCTCAAATCAGAAGGTAATGTTTCTAACCAATCTCTATACATGTCTGCAGGAGATACTTGTAATAGCTCCCATGCTGGATCACTTGCTTTTGCTATATCAGTACTCATATCAACAATATTATCACTAACCTTTTTGACATAAACATCAACAAAAAAAGTTTTCAATTTTCCATCTGTATCCACCATTTGGACGGGAATTTCTAGTTTTACTGGCGTCTTGCTTACTACAATTCGACTACCAGAAATTCCATCTGCACAAACACCACCTCCTACACATTCCTCAATAGTCTTAGCTGCCTCACCAGCTTTACTCCCTTCAATCCACCACTCTGCTGGTCTTGTTCCAGGCATAGCACCAACTTCTTCTGCCTCTTGCGCCATTTTTACAACATCATCAATATCCGTATCAGAAAACCAACCCATTACTTTTGATCCTACCCCCTTCAATTTTTTCATAAAATTAGTAACCATACCTACTGTACTCAAATATTTGGCACTAATACTGAATATCCCAGTTCCTATTCTCATATAACCCCACATTCTTAATGTTGAAGCTGCTCCACCACTCCAAGGATATGCCTCTGTCCAAATACCACCTCCACCCTCAGGAAATTGTTCGTAATATATTCTGTATTGGGGCTCCATTGTAGCGCCGAGAATTATTTCTAAAGTGCTTATTCCTTTTGTTTGACACAGTGTTATATCTGCTGTCCTATAATATGTTATATCGTCTGGAACACCTTCTCTCCATTCTGGAACTTTTTCAGCTACCTCATCTATTGCAAATTTCAGACTAGTAGCAGTTCTGTTGGCCAAAGAATCGCATTCAGGAGCTCCAAAAATCATAAACATAAACCAAGCAACTATTATAAAAACAATAAGTGCAATCACCATTTTAACTGGTATATCCATTCAATACACCTAACAATTACAAAACCTTTTTACTGGCTCCCAATCACTTGTATCCATTCTAAGTTGAGTTACTAAATATGTTATGCTATTACCATTACACATTAGAGTAGGAGCTGTAGGGCAACCGTTTAAACGATAAGTTTCACAACATCGACTTAACTCAGCTTGTAAAATAGCTTGCTGAGCAACTGGGTAACCTATAACTAAAAGTAATAAAACCAAGAATAATACAATTAAAAATATTATTATTAATACGATTCTATCTACAGCAAGCATAAATCAACACCCAAATTTACAAGATTCTCTACACCTATCCCACTCAGGAACACCTTCACTTGAATCAATAGGCATTGCTACAATTCCTAATTTTTTTGCACAAAGAGCTGACATATCAAACCTTTCTCCTGTGTTTGGATTTTCTGCGATACTCCCCCTAAAATAAGTCAAGCTCCAAAAATAACATGCCTTACAAAAAGTTATCTCTTGAGAGCCCCATTTTCCAAACCCCATAGGAACTCCAAGCCATATTAAAACAAGAATCAGAATAGCTATTGTAGTAATAACTGCTATTATAAGAGTTCTTTCTAAACCTCTCATAAGCTAAATAATGTTTAGCTTAATAATTAAAGATTACTATGAGGTTTAACAAGTTTTTGGTGGAAAGGTTAACCTACATTGTATTAGATATTTACCATATTCCAAAAAACCTGAAACACTTAAGAAAAGGTATAGAATAAGTCCTAATCCAATCGCTATCATAAAGTATTTAAAAACTACACCAATTGTAACTCCTTTTGAAATGTTTAATTTAATCATAGATATCAGCAATTTATGCATCTAGATTCTGTACACTCTTTATTACTGCATTCTCTTATTTGTTTCATTTCAACTGAAGAGCATGGTGATTCTCCACATGTTGTATTCCTCCAGTCTGTACAGGAACAAGGTACACAACTGTTTTCTGAAGTGCATATACTATTCCCACCATCACAATCTTCATTATACAGACATCCGCAAAACGGGGTAAAATTTCTGGGGTAGACTTGCAAACATTTTTGATTGTTTGGACAATCAGCATCTCCCGAACAAGGAGCTAGCGGACCAGATGGTTTTTCGACTTGTGGTGGTGTGCTACCACCGAATGCTAACCAGAATAGTGCAACAGAGAATACACCGAATATAACTGCAAGGACAAGTATAATAGATTCTTCAGAACCCTTTTTCATAAAATATTTTTGTTAAGGTAGTTCATAAATACTTATAGTTTTATCAATTTTTTTAAATTCATATATAGCATTTAATCCTGATAACGTTTTATAGACATCAAGATTAAACCAATTTTCAATCATAACAATGTATGTTTTAGTATTATTAAGAAGACCTCCAGAACCTATTTTCATATCCAATCTAAATTTTATAGCATAGTCTGTTTTAAACTGCTCTTTCATACTATAAAAAAGTGCTTTATCAATACTATATTCTCCATCGTAGGGTGCGGAACTTAAACAATCATTCAAGCCATTACAACTAGCATATTCAATTTTTGAAATATCTATACCGAGTTTATTAGCTATGTTAGCTCTTAAGTTATTCTCTGATATATCTGGAGCTCCAGTAACTGTTACATTTACAATCATTCTTGCTTCTTGGTATTTTTCTCCAAGAGGATTAAATCTAACATTATCTCTATTAGATAGAAAATCTCCTATAAAATCCCATGTGTTATTTGTACTAGGTGCAGGTATTCTTTCAAAATAAACATGATATCTTTTGTCATCTTCATTTGTGTTAGTATTCCAAATTAATCCGTATATGTATTTTTGATGCTTGTTTAAAATTTTAGAATTTTCCTCTATATCCCCATCTGTTACAAGAGTTGAACTGCTATCTTCAGCGGTCCACTCTATTCTATCTTTATCATTATCACAAATATCATCTACACCATCACTCTCATAAGAACATCCGCCAGGAGAGATGGTACATATCCTTAGACCACAGAATTGACCTTGACCGCAATACCATCCATCACAACTATCTCTCCAAGCTTGAGAGTTGCCAGCATCCTTAACACAGATAGCATTGCCAAATTTTATTACTTCAGCAGTAGAACCAACAGGTATAGTACCGTCACAAAAGTTATTTGCACCACCTTCAGGTACTTTCCTGTTCTTCAAATTATAATTAATACAAACCTCATCAAAAGTTGGTTCAAGACATAAATTACATTTTCCTGATGCAATATAAGGTATCTGAATCCATTCCGGAGGAGGAGTAGTTACAGTATCGCCAAGAATAAATGTTTTGGCATCGATTAAACACCCACCTCTATAAATAGCATTCCAATCACCGACAGCATAGCCGCAGTCTGGCTCAGGGCTTATGTTCTCTCTATTATCTTTAAGACCGTATTTTACAAAATCAGTATAAATTGAATTTGCAATTGCACAAGCAACTTCTGTAGGTTGGTGTTCTTCCCCTGCTCCGCTTATGCAGACCGTACTGCCGCCAACTGTTCCACAAATATGAGGAACTTCAGTTACTTGACCAAGAGGAGTTTGAGGTATAGGATTTCCGGGAATGAGACTTCCCTGTACACCAGGTATTTTCGGAACAAGCCAATCTAAAATTTTAAATTCTTTAAAAGGTCCTAACGTGAATGCTATTAAAATAGCAGCCAACGCAACCATTACAATAACAGAAAGAACTACAGATGTGGTTTTTTCAATGCCTCTCATAAAAATATTTTAACATATTCTATATTTAAATCAAACTGGCACAACAGCACATCCTGAAGATAATGTTGTAAACAAAGGACCAAGTGGTATCCAAAAGAGCATGCCACAAAGTAATCTTCTAACCAACCCAAATCCATATATTTCTCCTATTACAAATATGAGAACTACTAAAGAAATGATAGTTATTACGAGTGCCATCAACAATCTTGAAGGTTGTGCAACCATTTCTCTCATATGATCACAATCCGTAACAAGCGTTAACTGCTCCAGTTTTTGTAACAGCTCCTAGCAATGATTGCTCACTGCCCAAAACACCCCATAACACTTCAACTCCTACAAGACAAACATCTCTCCAGAAATGGGCATTGAACATAGGTATCACAATCACAACTATAAAAATAACTACACATATTAGTGCCATAACCAAGATATAAACGATCTCCTCAGGCACACTCCTCCACCCATAGCAAGCATTTTAAAGAGCCAACAAGAGCTCTCGCCCATGGAATATTACTTGTTGTTCCGATGTATATAAGAAATGACATCATTACCACTATTAACACAAGGCCTACCAACAGTGCAAAAACAACTTCCTCCATGAGATCACGGTATTCCTATATTTACATTAACATCTAGCATATTAACCATTATTTGATTTGCCATCATTATCAATAAGAATCCAATTATAATACCAACAATTATCCAAAACAAAAGTCTATGAGGCATCATCTAAATCACGTTGGAGTTAAGATGGCTGACATTGCTCCACCAAACATTGAATATGTCACTAACCAACTTATACCATATATTATGATTCCGAACAATAAAGTACTCCATATACAATTCCTCATCCCCACAGGATCCTCTCCATATTTAACACCATTTAGAAATACTGAAAGCAAAATACCTGTCTCAAGTGTATAAATACCAACAATTATTTGGAATGCAGGTGGTGTTATTGGTAGTGTCCCACCCATCGCCCATGGAACAAGCAGGAATGTCTGATATGTATTCGTGCTTGAAATAGATGTTATTTCTTTCATTGCCACTCCCAATTTTTCTAGTATTTGCAATATAACAACAGCCAAAGTCACAGTTACTCCAGCGACCATCGGCGCCAAGAACATTGCCAAAAATCTCATGCTAGAAGTTGTCTCACCCAAAATATCTTCTATTTCTTCCTTGACATCATGAACACCTTTCAAGTATCTTGAGATGACAACCATTGAACTTGCAGCTGTCTTAACGCTTTTTTTAGCAGATTGAATTATAGTTTGCATTATTGAGTGAATAAGCTTGGAAGGGTAATACCATATAGCTCCAACTTCTTTATCAAATAGAGCCTGCTCGAAAGTGAATCCGAACTTTTTCATGTTTAAACTAACCATCTCAAACAAATCTGCAATCTTCATTTCTTTTAAGCTCTCTCTTGCTTTATCAATAGCCGTTTCGATTGGAGATCCTCCTGATATTATATTTCCTAATTGAAACAGAGCAGTAGCAAACTCATCTTCTATCTTTTCTATATCATTCCTAACCCTCATCTTTTGATAACTATCTAAAAAAGTGTATAAAATTATTGCAGATGAAAGACCAAAAATTATCATAATAGAAAAACTAACAGATTGGTAGACCTCTGGGCTTGCTAACCCAATTACCCCGAGCAGTATAAAAGGTAGAGCTATTGCAAATGAAAAAGGCCATATTGGAACAAATGTTTCTCCTAGAGAAAACTTTCCCATAGGTGGGATTCCTTTAGCTTTTGATATGTCAGGTGGAGAAAATGTTGGTGGTTTAGAGGAAAGTATGTAACTGACAATGAGATAAAGGATTGCTGGCAAAAGAATGTTGTACCCAAAAAATACAAAACTTGGTTTGACAGAGTCTGATATGAATATCAAAACTATTGGGAATAAGACCAAACCCATAACTGGGAGTAAAACTCCTAATGCATATATCAAAGTCATAGGCATTCTTAATCCTGCTGCATAATGTCTTGCTCTCTCCCTTGTTCCATTTAAAATAACATCTATCGTTTCCTCATAGACAATTTCTCTCCTTGATTCTTCGACAACAGAACCTCTTAAAAGATTAAGGGCCTCTGCAAATTCTTTATTTTTTTCCTTCCATCTTAAAATGTAATCTAATAAAGCATGATCAGCTGAAGCATATTTCCCAACTTCCATGTCCCATAACAGTTTTCTTAAATCCCATGCCAGAGGTCCTTCAAGATTTTGTGAAGCAAACTTTATTGCTCCTTCTATATTTGGAGACTGTCTCATGTAAATAACCATATAAAGTATAGCAAGAACAGAATCTCCTGACATTCTTATTCCCATTGATTTTGCTTGAGAATGCGGATAATTGTAAAAATACCAGAAGACTCCAAAAACGAGCATGAAACCGAAAAAGGAGAATATCAAACCAATCCCCAGAACTGTGAAAATCATAACAACTGCTAAAGTTATTATTGTTAAAAGAAATGTTAAAGAAAATGCTCCTTTCGGTGTAGTATTTATGTATGCTGCCTTCAAAGAGTCTTCAAATTTAACCTTTGTTTTCACACTTGGCTCAATAGGTAAGATTTTTTCTACAAAAGCGCAAGTTTTCTCATACCATGTCACAGGTTTTTGTTTTAGCTCTTCTAAAAATGTTAGATACTCAGTTGGATAAAAACTCAGTTCTTTTTTTCCAGGCAGTTGAATCTCAGATGCTTTCAAAGCTTTTTTTATTTGTTCTTTTTTAATTTCTTCAGCCTTTTTCAATGCCTCTTCTGTCTTTTTCTTTTTATCTAAAACCATCAAATAGCCTTTGCATAATTTTTAAACCATTCAAACCATTCGTCATAAACTCTTTTACTATCTATAGAGCCTGTTTCTTTTCTGGATCTTTCAGCGAATTCATGAAACATCTGATTCATTTTTACTGTTGTATCAGCCTCTAACAAATCACTTTTGCCAGTTTTGTTTGCAATGTCAACTATAGTCTCAAGAATTTTTGCTCTTAATTTTATATTATCCCATATCATATCCCATCTTCCTGTCCAACCAGGTACTCTGTTTGCAATCTGATTCAAGACGTAAGATTCACCATTTAACAAAGTATCAGTTGCTTTCAAAGAATCTTCTTTAGAATGATATTCCATTAAATTCATGAATCCTCCCTCATCCATAGGATCCTTTTTCCAGTGTTTTCTTACCTCTGTCACTTCTGTTACTCTTCTGAATGTTCTTAATCCGTCTTGAGTTTTTAGTTTATTGCATACGACCAGAAAATCAACTGCCTTGAAACTTGTTGGAGGAACTCCTAAATCATTAATTAATCTATCATAAACTCCATAAGCAGATTCACCATGTACTGTGCCGGCAACAACATTTGCCATAGCTCCAATTCTCATTGCTTCGAATAATGCCTTTGCTTCCATACTCCTAATCTCACCCACAAACAAACATGAATCTCCTAACCTTAAAGCAGTTCTTATTACTTCTTCAGCAGGCAGCTCTAACTCAACTCGTGTTATAACTGATCTTGACTTTAATCTTTCAATATTGTAACCTAAGTTTCTTAATTGTTCAACAGGTAATTCTAAAGTATCTTCTGAAACTAACATACGATAATATGGCAGGATTTGTAACATTAAACTTCCTAGAAAAGAAGTTTTTCCTGAACCTCTGCTACCTGCAATCAAAACAGTTCTACCATAAGATGCTGTAAACCACATTAATCCTCCAAATAAGGGCTCAAAATATTTCTCCCTTAAAAATAAGGGAAATGTCCATGGTTTGAATCTATGTCTTCTCAAAGCAAAACCTAAACCGTCGGGTGATAATCTGGGATTTATTGCAGCAACTCTTGCAATACCATCTGGCATTAAAAGTTCTGTATCCAAAACAGGGTTTGCTTCGTCTAAAGGTCTTCCTGACAATAATTTAAATCTAGTTGCCCATCTGTCTCCGTCTTGTTTTGTTGGAACAAGATTTGTCTCACATTCCTCATAATCCTGATGATAAATAAAGATTGGTAAATTTCCTAAAGGAGAATTTATAAAAACGTCTTGTATTTTATCATCTCTCAGCAGAATTTCTATCACTCCTAGTCCTGCAGTATAACGAGTTAAAATGCTTGCTAATTTTTCCATCTGACCTGGTTCAAAAGTTTTTCCCATTTGCTCTGACAAATCTCTTAACAAATCTAGACTTAAGGTATGAAACAGTTCTCTCATTTTCTCTTGTTCTGATATCTCTAACTCTCTTGGTCTTCTCTCCTCTAAAATTCTTCTTGCAGCATCCAAAAGAGTATACTCATCTTCATCAAGTTTGAATTCTGGAGGAATAACATGGTATATGTATCTGACTTTTCCTGGAATCTTAAATATTTCAATATCAGTATCTCCAATCTTATATCTTGCTACAGTCTCTCCTAGCGGAGGCTGAGCCATGAATTTGGTGTACATGAAATTTGGTCTTATCGTTGGTTTAAAGAATTTTCTATAAAGAATTCTATCTCCAATATGATAACCTGTTAGATACGGTTTTGTATTTTGAATCAAACTACAATTTTCTAGAAGTGCTTGCAAAGGCAATAAAGCATTCTCAAGATAATGTCTTATACAGTTTGAATAATCGTCTGGTGCAGATGCCATTTTAGTATTTAAATGTCTTATCTCTCTTGTCAAATTCAAATAAGCTCCTACAGGATCTCCTCTCAATTGTAAAGTTATTAAATCTCTTAACCAGCCGTACCATTCAGGCAAATATTTCGTACATGGTTCAAAAGCAATATTTTTTATAGATAATAATTTCTTTTCCTTTACAGCTTCTGTTATAACATTTGCAATCTCAACCAGCATTTTAGTCTGCTCATAATCATATTCGTATTCTCTGGTTTCTGCAAGAACTATTCCAATGACTTTTTTCTCTTCTATAAGCTTCTCAATGGTTCTTGCCATTACAACATCAGAATCTTCTAATGTGAAACCGAATATTGAACCAAGACAATTCATTTTCAGAATGCCATCTTTAACCTCAGTCTCAAAAACCATTAATACACCTTAATTTTTATATGCGAGCTCAATAATTATATATATCTAGTTTAAAATAATATTTGTGATTCAATGGTAGAGAGGGAAGTTGAGGCTGTTCTGAATGAATTAGTAAGAAGAGCTAACGAAAGCACAAGAAGGTTGAGAGCTTTGGAAGAGAGATCCTCTCTTATTGAAATGCGTGTCAGTTCCTTACAAGATACTGTTTTAAAATTTTCTGATGAAAAAAGATTGGAAAATGATAAATTAACTCAAAAGTTAGATGAAATCGATAACAATATATTGAGAATTGACAATGAATTATCTAGGATAAATAAGAATATGGAAAAGGTTGCAAAAAGAACAGAATTGAAAGAAGTTGAAAATATGATGTCATTTTTCAATCCTTTGAAAACAAATTTTGTAACAAAGGAAGATGTTGAGAGAATAATAGAAGAGAAGATGAGATAATGCCATTTGGATTATTTGGTAAAAAGGAAGATGTAAAAAAAGTCTATATTCCTGTTGATCTTGTTTTGAGTTATGCTTCACAAGGACTTTCTGAGTCTGAGATAATTTCTAGGTTACAGTCGCAAGGATTTGAACCAGAACATATTGATAGAGCACTAAGAATTGCTTTGAGAGAAAAGGTTACGGCTGGGATACCTTCTACTGTAGAGGTTCCGACACAAGCACCTCTACCACCTGAAGCAGGACCGAGTGGACCTGTTCCAATGGGTGAAGTGACGAGACGTCCTCCAATTGGTTATCCTCCTGAAAGGTTTGTCCCTCCTACTGAGCCTAAAAGAGTTTCTCTAGAAGCTGCATCTGGAGCTCCATTTACATTCGAGAGAAAACCAATTGAAGAAACAGTCTCTCCTATGGAAGAAATAACTATTGAAGAAATTGTTGAAGGAATTGTTGCTGAAAGATGGAAAGAATTTGAGGAAAGATTAAATGCTTTTGAAGAAAGGGATATGAAATTGCAAAATCAGATAGAGGATTTGAGAAGAAGGATTAGTGATTTTGAAGGTTCTTTGAAAGAGAGAGATGTCGGATTATCTTCTAAACTTGATGAATTCGGAGGATCTATGGAAAACATTGAAGGTAGGATTGGTTCTATAGAAAAGATTTTCAAAGAAGTCTTGCCAGAGTTGTCTACAAACATTAAAGTAATGTCAGATTTAGTAGAAAAAATAAAAGAAAAGAAATAAAAGGGAAATTAATCTAGTTAGTTTCTAGTCTTATTATTTTTTAGCTTCTGAAAGCATCCACAAGACTGCTAAACCAACTGTGATCAATATCCAAGTTCCCATTCCAATTGCGGGTAATGCTGGTAGCCCGATTAATGCAAATCCACCGGCCATCCAGAATATCAAAGCTGCTACAGCTAATACAACTATAGTCATTATAGTTGAATGAGCTGAAAATGGATGTATTCTTCCATACTCTTTATTGCCGTCTTTATCTTGTGCAACTACTCCACGAGGACCAATTTGTCCTACTTCTATTAATGCCAAGACAACTATGAATCCAATTGCAGCCACTATCATACCTGTTGACATAGTTGCTATTGCTGCTATTACAGCTACTGGAACGGCTAGTAAGATGAATAATCCTACAACTACTGATACTATTGCAGCTGGTGCTCTTTTCATTATGTTAAGTTTTGTCAATATTTCAAAGACCACTGCAAAGGTTAATACCCACAATAGTATTTGAGGCAAACCTAAACCTGCTAGGAATGCCAAACCAGTTGTTATTCCGTCCATTAATTTCACCTTTTAATTTTAATTTATTTTTGTCCGCTTTCCTTAACCAAAATCCAAATACTTGCCACCATAATAAGTAGGAAAAAGATTATAGCTATCAAAGGATCTGATAATACAAACAAAGGTATATTCAAAAATGTCAAACCACCTGCTCCGACAAACACTAAAATTGCTAAAACAATTAATGCTGCTCCAAAAAATCTTGGATGTTTAGCAAATATATGCTCTCCGCCTGCCTTTGTTCCTGTTATCTCTAAAAATATCATTGCAACTATTAAACCAAATGCCACCAAAACAGATGATGTTATTAAATTGCTTATGAAATTAGCTGCCTGAGTTCCTGCAGCTGCTAACAAAACCATGAATGCAGCTACTATTGATATTACTCCTCTGGCTGTTATTGACTTGGGTAATTCTATGTGTGATAGAATACCATAGACTATTGCTAGTGTCAAAAGCCAAAGCAAAACTAGCATGAATCCTGCATTCCTTAGATTAGTTATTAATCCTTCTATAGGATTCTGAGCAAAAACTGGAGTTGCGACTAATAGAATTCCGATCAAAGTTGATGCGATTTTTCTTGAATTTTCCATAACATCACTTTTACTACCTTACAGTAATATATATGTTTAAGCCTCCTTATAAAGACATTGGTTCTATTTTTGAGGATGTGGTGGGCTAGCTTTGAATGCTGCCCAAAATATTGCTAAAATAAAGATTATAGCAAAGAAAAGCAATAGATTTGTTCCTCCACCTATGAAAGGTAAAGGTGGGATTAGGTCTATGTAAAGAAAGCTTATTGATAACAAAATAAACAAAATTGCACCATTGATTATCATAGCTTCTGGGGCTCTTGATTTTCCCGGCTCTCCTTTCCTCAAGCCAAAAATCTCTAAAATAAAGGCTATGAAGAACATCACTATAAAGAAAGCAGTTATATTACCGAATTGTAACCATAAAAAAGCTACAAAAGTTGCATTTGTAATGGCAAAAAATGATATTGCTAGAGCAACAAGAAAGTTTACACCTCTATTTCTGAAAATATTTGTTAGTTCTAAAACACCAAAAATAATTGCTAGAACAAAAAGAAAAGGTATCAAAGTTTGATTTGATTGTAAAAATGATATGTCTATAGCCATTAATATCATAACCTTGATTCTAATGCCCTTTTTTGAGCTTTTAAATTTGATATATTCATTTCTATATAAGCTCTTGAAGTTGCTTCTGTAGCTCTTCCTCTTTCACCTTCAAGTTCTCTTATCTGGCGATTTATCGAATCTATTTCTTCTTCTATAGCTTTTTTCTCGTGTTCTTTACCGGTCTTTTTAGCAATCTGTTTTCCAACCTCACCCATTAATTTCATTCCTGCAGTTGTTGCTGCTGGATGCCAGATTATACTTACAAAAAATAGGAATATAGCCAATCCTAGAGCAATATACAACCAACCTAAGAAAAATACTAAGAGTCTACCATACCAACCCGCATATACAATATAGATGTAAGAAACTATTCCAAGCAGATAGCTAAACCCTTTGTGGGGGCCGGTAATTCTAGTAACAATACCAAATGAAAATGCATAAAGAAATAAGAATAATATAACATGAGGTATTAAAAATAAGTATAAAGTTTGATCCTGAAAGGTTGTATATCTGGATAATGTTGATGAGTCTATCTTTAATATCTCTTCAAAAAGCAATTTAAACAAATCAATCGTTGTTGCCATAACAAAAATATAGATAATCGTATTTATATATTTTGATTATATAGAATTCAATTACGGATCTGTTTCTCTTTCTACATTTACTCTATCAATATCAATTGGATTTTTAACAGGTAATCTAGTAGATCTTATTCCTATTTCCATATAATATATGTCTTGAGGGGCTTTGGTCGAGTCAACATTTCCTTTTTTACTTCCTTTAGTTGAGTATTCCTCTCTTTGTACAGTTATATTTTCTATACTAATTGGTCCCGTAATTGGTACTTCAGTGGTTTTTATACCAATTCTCAAATAGTTTTTTCCTTTTGGTTCAGGCATTTTTAATCACCCACAATTTTTCTTGGTTTTACTTTATACTCCTCTCTTTGTACAGTTATATTTTCTATATCTAATGGATTAGTTGAAAATGAAGTTTCTCCTCTTTCATTACAGCAATAAGGTCTGATGTTTGCATGCGGATTTGTTGGTGGTGTTGTTTTTAAATAACCTCTTCTTTTTGGACCATCTTCTGTATCAACCCAAAATTCAGTAACATAAGGTTGAGGCGGTCCTCTTTGAACAGATTCATAACTATTAGTTACGGGATTCCAACGGAATGAATCATTTAAAAATTCAGCTAATTGTTTTTTAGAATCATAATATTGATAAGAAGCTTTGAGGTTTGTAGCTCCATTAACATTTTTTCTTACATTATCAATGATGTTATGAGCATTTACTTGAGCTTCGTCAAGTGCTATGTTCCACCCTCCTTTTAAAGCACTCACCCAACCTACTCCATAGTTCCATAATAGACCCCTAAGGTCCATTGTTTTTAAAATGTCAATGAAAGTTGCAGGCTGACCACGCTCATTAACTAATCCTGATAGTAAATCTCCACCGGGAGTAGTTTGTGTAAACATTCTAAAAGCTCTATCTTCATCATCTGGCAATCCTGGCTTATCTTTAGTAAAATAATGTTGGGCTTCTAACTCTTCTATTATTTGTTTTCTGCCACCAAAATATTTCGGTAATCCACTTGCCTCTTCTAATTTTTCTTTTAAAGCTCTTTCTTTTTGGTGAAGCTCCTCTATTTCTTCTGATTGCTGTATTAAATATTTAACTAGCTCTTCATCAGCCATATTTTCACTACTTATTAATAATAATAGTAAATTTAAAAAGCTATCGTTCAACCTTAAAAATGCCTAATTCCTCGCAAATCTCAAGGATTGCCCATGACCAGACAATTGCTTCAAAGGATTTCAAATAATTTTTCTTATTAAGAAAATGCTTAGAATCAGAAATATAAGCCTTCATATTTTCAAGCATCGCGTCTCCTTTCTCATCCTTAACCTCTATTCTATCAACCAAAGTCTCAATTTTTCCAAGCATTTTCAATATTTCTTCTTTTATTTTTTCCATTCCAACATCTCCAAAAACTCTTTCTCCCTGAAATGCAATTTTCCAGGAATTACCAAAACAGCTGGTAAAGGAATCCTTTTCCACATCAAACCTCTAACAGTGTCATAATGTATCTCAGACTTTCCTCCAGCATCTGAAAAAACAATCATATTATCGCTCTTAGAAACAATCTTTTCTTTCAATAATAGCTTCAAAGCATCAAAAACATTCATATAAATATTAATTTCATTATCCAAATCCAACAAAAGCAGAGTGTGTAAACCAAGTTTTCTATTATTTTTCACTGTCGACTTAACATTCTCCATTTTTCCGCTCAAAGGAATGGTGGCTGTCTTGCCAAACTTGTAGATCTGCAAGCCAGTTTCTCCTATAGCTGAAAAAATAGAAGAATTGTGAATAATTTTTGTCTTGATTCTCTTTTTTCTAGCCTCTAAAACCAAGTCTATGTGAGTAGTAGCAACCAAAGGATCTCCTGGCACAAAAACTGCTATATCCCTTTCTCTCGCTCTTTCTAATAAAATCTCTAGATTTTCTTCCAAATCTTTTCTTTTCAAGAGCTTAATCTCTTTTCCAATAATTTTTCCTAAATTTTCAAATGAACCATGCCAAATAGAAGTGTATAATTCAGAGTAGCAATCACATTTTTTGGCTATTTCTAAGGCTTTTAATGACAAATCATTCTCATCTTTTAAACCTAGCCCGATTAAGTAAAGCATAAAAGTAATTGATAAACAAAATTTAAATATGTCTTATGATATCATTGGCGATAAAGAAAAGGCAGTTGCCTTGTTAGGGGTTAATGTAAAAAACCCTAGAAAATTCGCCAAAGAAATAATGAAAAGACATAAAAATGTCAAGTCCGTTCTCCAGAAACTAAGTGAAAGAACAGATGTTTTCAGATTATATCCTGTAAAGCTTTTAGCAGGAGATAAAAACACAGAAGTAATCCATAAGGAATATGGTTATTTTTTGAAATTAGACCCTCAAAAAGCTTACTTTTCTCCAAGAGAATCAACAGAAAGACAGAGAATTGCTGAAATGGTAAAACCGAGAGAAGAAATACTTGTAATGTTTTCTGGAATATGCCCTTTTCCTATTTCAATTGCTAAAAAACAAAATTTAGTTGGTAAAATATATGCGATTGAAATAAATCCTTATGCTCACAAATATGCAGTTGAAAATGTAAAACTTAATAAATTAGAAAATAAGATTATACCAATCTCAGGAGATGTTAGAAAAGTTTTATCAAGGTGAAAATAATGAAAGGGAAGGAATATAGAAAATATACAATGGTAGATTACAAAAATGTTTTATTATTAAGAAGGAGGGGATATAGTTTTAATGAAATAGCTAAAAAAATTGGTATATCACCAACAACTGCTCAATTTTGGATAAAAACTGCACGTAAACCAAGATTTATATATGGGAAGAGAATAGAGAAAAAATTGGATATCCAATCTAAAAAGTTATCACCTGAACTAGCATACATTTATGGAGTTCTAGTAGGTGACGGTTCAATTTCTAAAGAAAAAGGAACTTATAGAATTATTTTAAATGTAACTGATAAAGATTTTGCTGATAAATTTTCTAAGATACTGAAAAAATGGAGTAAAATGAAGCCTTCAATAAAAGAAAGAGATATATTCTACAATCATAGAACCAAATACGGCAATTTAATAAAAGGTCATTCTCACCTTTATGTGGTCAGGTTAGATTCTAAACAAGTTGGAGAATTCATATTAAATAGACTAAAATGTAAAACATTTGAATGGGAAGTTCCACAAGATGTTCTAGAAAGTAAAAATAAAAAAATAATATGTAATTTTTTGAAAGGATTTTTTGATTCTGAAGGATATGTAGTTTTTAGTGGAAATTCTAGAAGAATAGAAGCAGAAGTTTCTTGTCTTAAAGGATTATCTGGTATCCAAAAACTTTTGAAAAGGATTGATACAGAAAGTAAAATTTTACAAGGTGAAAAACAAAAAATACAACACAGCTATATTCTAAGAGTAATAAAAAGAAGGGATTTAGAAAAATTTGCTAAACAAATTAATTTTTCCATTTTAAGGAAAAAATCAAGATTTGAAAAATTACTAAAATCTTATAAAAGAGGATTTTACGTTTATTCTAAACCTGAAGTAGAAAAAATAATAAAAACATCTCTAGAAAATGGCTCTAAAACTGCCAAAGAGATTTCTAAAGACGTTGACAGGGCATTAAGAACTACTTATTATCATCTTCAGAGACTAAATAAAGAAAACAAGATTGATGTAATAAGAAGGTGGAAAAGAAATGAATACAAATCAAATATCTGGTTCATTAAAAAATAAAAAATTCGACAGAATAATAATGCCTTTGGTAGAGACAGCCATAGAGTTTTTAGACGAGGCTTTCTTGCATTCTAAAAAAGGAACAGTAATCCATTTGTATGGTTTATCGAATGAAAAAGAGAATTTCGAGGATTTAGAAAAAAGAGTTGAAGAAATTGCAAAAATTTACAACATAAAATATAAAATTGTTAATAGACAGGATGTACTGCCGTATGCCCCGAAAATTTCTAAGGTTAGATTAGATATCAAAATAGAATAAAATCTAGAAACTATTTAGGATGATATTTTGGATCTTTATGGTCTTCACAAGATGTCTTATCAAATCCGGAATCTTCATGTCCTTTCTTGCAAGGATTTTTATATTTTTTTCCTAAAAATCCACGACTAGCGTAGCTACATGATTCGCATGGCTGAGGTTTATCAGTAACTCCTAAAAAACTATCGAATACCCTTTTTCTTTCTTCTTTTGACATATCTGTACTCATAGAATCACTAATTTTATTATCAACAGAAAAAGATTTAAACCCTTCACTTTGATACTTTCAAATCAAGAACAAAATGCAATATATTAGGGGCATAAGATTTTACTTTCTTTATCCTTAAAACTTTCATCTTACATTTATTCTTCTTTCCTATTTCAATGATTTTTTCTTTTAATTTTTCTATTTCTTTTACTTTAGCTATTCTATGAAAATGTATTATACAATTTTTCTTTGCAATTTTAAAAGCATAAGGCAAAAATTTTTCAGTATCAAACAAATAACCCATTATTATCCTATCTGCCGTATTCGCCAGAAGTTTAACAAATTTTCTACAATCTCCCTGCAAAATCTCTATTTTGTCTTCAACGTTATTTAACCAGACATTTTTCCTCAAATATTCTATAGCCTTTGGATTGATGTCAATAGCATAGATTTTCTTAGGATTGCAATATTTAGCTATAAATACAGAAAAATAACCTATTCCCGAAAACATATCAACAATAACTTCTTTAGGTTTGACAAGTTTTGTTAGCCTTATTCTCTCTTCTTTGTTTCCTTTTGACCACATAACCTCTGAAATGTCTAGCAAGAACTGGCACCCATGTTCTTTGTGTAGAGTTTGAGTAGAAGGAGATGGTTTATGCTCTTTACAACCTCCTATTATCTCTACATCAGGCTTTCTAGTTATGGTTTTAATTCCTTTAAACAGACAAACAGTATGAACATAAGGGAAGATATGAACTATAGCATTGCCAATTGTTTTCTTATGTTTCAATAATTCTGGTCTTAGTTTTATCAGAAGTATTTTTCCTATTATCTGATAACCTCTTGGAAGAATCTCTGATTCTTTTTTGGATAATTTGTCTTTTAAATTTTCTCTTAATTTTAGATAAAAAGACATAATATATTCTTGTTTCAGAAGAATAAAAAAGAAAAAGATTACAAAAACTTAAATTTAGCTAGAATTTTGTTGAACCTGCTTTCCATATTGCTTCTAATGCTATTATAACTGCTGCTGGCGCTACTAAATATTTTATGTAGATAACTATGTTGTTAAAATATTCTTCTATCAATGGTATACCGGTTAATCCTGCTGCTGAGCCACCAGCTGCTATCAATGCAACAACAGCTAATAGGAAAATCTGAGCGTCACTTCTGTCTATACTTCCTACACCAACTGCTCCTAGTACACCTATGATGAATCCTAGTACAACTAAAATACTTGTTACTATAGTTGAGTCAATCCATAATTTAAATACTCCTGCTATTACTGCTATTATAATTCCTAGCAAGAATAATAAACCACTAGCTTTTACCCATCCTGCTGATTTCTTAGCCATTTTTTCACCTATATTTCTTTAGGATAGCCTACTCTTAAAAGTTTCGTTGAAAAGAAGAAAAAGAAGAAAAAGAGAGCAAAAAAGAAAATGTTATTGTTTATTTGAATATACTAGCTATTATCATCAGTGCTCCAACAAATGTCGCTATCAATGCTATTATGCTGAATATAGCTGTACCATATGTTAAACTGCCTGCTAGCCCAAAGCCAATGTCATAACTGAATGCAGCAGCCAACAAATACAAAGCTCCTGCACCAGCAAGCCATGCAAAACCTCTTGATGCTTTTCCTTTAATCTTTCCTAACTCTCCCAAGGCCGGTGCTAGCAACAATGCTATTCCTAACCAAATTAAATCTATTGGCATTATCTCACCTATACTTCATATGGAATTTTCGGCTCTTAAGTCTAACTTCGGCGAATGCTGTATAGAAACTTTTTAATCATTTTCTCCGAAAACTTCTGCTTCAAATTTATAGATTTTAGAATAAGGATCCATCCAAGAATCAGTTGTCAGACCTGCTTTCATACATAAATTCTCTAAATAATTGTTAATATTCCAGTTTAGCTCAACAGGAACCTTTGGTAAAAGTAATCCGGAATAAAATCCCTTTTTGATTATTAGACCGTGTTTGCCTAGCTCTATTTTTTCTAGATATTCTTTTGGATTTTTAATATTTATCAGCTCAGGTTCTGTCAAAATAGAGATCTCAATCATGATTTTGTCCAATTCTTTTAAGTTTAAAGGCTCGAATCTTGGATCTTCGCATGCAGAAATAGTAGCCTGTATTAGGCCTTCTATCAAAGGCATCTGAGGATATGGCAGACCGACGCATCCTCTAAGTTCTTTTGAGCCTTTTCTATAGATTGTAACAAAAACCCCTCTCTTCTCATTCAGTTTTTCAGGGTAATTTTTAGGTATAGAGATTCGACTACCTGTTTTTACATAGGTTTCTATGATCTCTCTAGCAAGTTTTAGGATTAAATCTCTCATAAAAATAATTAGAAAACAAAATATTTAAGATGGTGCAGGGGGCCGGATTTGAACCGATGCATTTTCTATATTAAAAAATCCCTTTAAAAATCTTTAAAGTATAAGATTTACTATGAATTTTGATAACGATTCAGCAAGAAGACTTCTTGTAATGTTCGGAACAGTATGTGATGAGACGTGCAACAAATATAATAAAATGGTTCATATTCCAGAAGAAAAAAGGGAAGAACTTAAATACACTTTGTTAAATAATAGAGGTATACCAGCACATGCCGAAGATTATTTTATGACAGCAGTTCTTGGTGCTTCTGACATAGCTCGAGAAAAAAGTAGAAGTAAGATAACAGGAACAGATGTAGTAGCTTGGTTCACGGGCAATGGACATAACAGTCTCGCAAACCTGTACGGTTTAGAAAGTTGCAAAGGTTTTAAAGGAAAAGTCTCAAGGGTCGATGGTGATAAGGTGAGCATTCAGACATCAGATGGAATTAAAATTTGTGAGCCACTTTTCTATCGTCCTAAAGTAGGTGAATCTGTAGCAATACATCATCATAAAATAATATGTAGTGTTTAAATTGAATAGAAAAATCTATGTTTTCGGGAATCCTCTGGTAAAAGAAGATAGTCTACCTTTGAAATTAATCGATAAACTAAGGATAGAGTTTCCTTCTATAGAATTTAGAGAATTTGATACAGTTGAAGATTTGGAGGAAAAGGAATTAAATATAATAGACACTGTCAAAGGGATAAAAAAAGTTGAATTGATAGAGGATATCGACAGAATTGTTACAGATAAAATCTATTCTTTACATGATTTTGATTTGGGTTACAACCTTAAACTCTTGAAAAAAATGAAAATGATTGATAAGGTAAGGATATTTGGAATTCCTATGAAAATTAATGAAGAAGAGGCTTTTTTGGAATTAAAAAGCCTAATTAATAAGTTGATCATAAATGAAAAGTGTATTATGTGAGTTTGAGAGAAAGTGTAATATTTAATCTAATGAATTTTGTTCGACTGATGATAGATTTAGTTGTGTAGTTTATAGAGGTAAAGAAGAAGAACAAATGAAATATGAGGATGATTTATAATCATTTCGTTTAGAAAATAAGAACTTTAGAAGAGTTTAAATTTCTTTGTATTCTATTAGAAGTTAGTGGTAAAATGAATAAAAGAGAATGGAGTATTTTAATTCTGATTATTGCAGTGGTATTGCTTTTAGTTTACTTCATTTATGGTTATGTCATATATCCAACAGGTTTGAGTATACTAAAGCATTTGATCTAGAAAAGACTTAAAAGCTTAACTTTTCATATTTTTAGTATGAAATGGATTATAGCTATTCTGATTTTAGTAACAGTCTTGATAGCCGGATGTACTGGTGGAGGAAATATATTAACGACTGAAGAATTATGCGAAAATTCGGGTGGAACTGTTAAAACTCAATTATGTTGCAATTCTGTAAATGATTTTCCAGATACATGTTTGATTGGAGCATGTGGTTGTTCTCCAAACGACAGTCATGAAGTGAAAGTTTGTGATTGTGGAGAAGGTAAATGCTGGGATGAAAGCACAGATAAATGTATAACTCCTTAGATTCTCTGATTTAAATCCAATTTACTTTTAGAAAATGAGTAGCACATGTCATACAAGGGTCATAAGCTCTTATCAATTTCTCAATTTCGTGTTGAATATAATGTTTATCTTTATCTAAGTTCTGAGAAACTAGGGTTCTGATATCTCTTTCCGTTTTTATCTGGTTTTGAGCTGTTGGAATAACTAAATTACCATAAAGGATCTTTCCATTTTTATCCAAAGATATAGCATAATAAAGAGTTCCTCTAGGAGCCTCTATAACACCCACTCCTTTTCCTTCCTTTATCTTGATCTCAATTTTAGGTTCTTTCTTGAAATCTTTACTTTCTAAAATCTCTATAGAGTGATCTATGCAGTGCATTATTTCTACTGCCTGAGCCAGATTATTATAAAAAATATTTTCAGAAGGGAATATTCTAATGTATTTTGCCAAATCTTTTTTGGTTTCTCTATGAAGCTTTTCTCTATTCAAATTTATTCTTGCCAATGCTCCAACCATATATTCTCTACCTTCAAATTCAAAGCCAGTTGCTTGAGAATATGGTATTATGACCCTATGCAAATGGTCCCAATAATAATCTTCAGGAATGCTTACCCCAATACTACTTTTTATTACTCCATCTAGAAAACTGAAGTCATTTGTTGTCAGAGCAACAAAGTCTGTTCTTTTTCTGAATGAAAATTGAGAATCATAGAAAATCTTTACTATTTCAAAGACATATGATCTCACTCTTTTCAGTTCATCAATAACTTTTTTTGTTTCATTTTTATCAGGCAGATGCGTAAATTGACCTAATTGCGAATAAAACGGGTGAATCGCTCTTCCACCAATCAGTGTGGATAAATCATTACCTGCTTTTTTTATTTCGAATGCATGGTGAATCAATTCATGCTGTTTTTCATCGAAATCAAGAACAGAATCCTTTCCAAAGATATCTGGCAAACAAAAAAGATAGAGATGCATAGCATGATCTCTTATCATCATCCCATACGTCATTAACTTTCTAAGTAAAGTAGTTTGATCAGAGTGTTCAATGTCCAAAGCCTTTTCAACAGCTTCCATACAGCAAGTTAAATGAGCTATGCTACATGTGCCACAAATCCTTGAAACAAGTTGAGGAACCGTGTTGAAAACTTTGCCTCTTATAGCCTGAGTATAGAATCTCTTATTTTCGCTGATTTTAAGTTTTACATATTCCACTTTACCCTTTCTAACTTTGATATCTAAGTTAGCATGTCCTTCTATTTTGCTAAGATTTTCAATTGAAATATCGAGATCTTTATGCATCAAACCACTTTGAACTCTTTCAAATATTTATTTAAAACCTCAATGAACTTTTCCTCAATCATAGGACATCCTGGAACATTACTGTCAACTTTTACTATTTCACTCAAAGGAGAAACCTTTTCTCTATGACCAAACTTATCTAAAATAAATTTTATTTCACCTTTCATTCCTTCATCAAAAAAATTCCTTTGATTTGAAGGACTTCCATCGACAGCGCAGCTTCCGATAGCAACCAGTTTTTTAGAATTTTTCCTTATTAATTTCAGTTTCTTCTCTTCATTGTAAGTTGAGATTGCACCTTCTACAAAGGCTACATCTATGTCTTTCAAAATATTTTTCGATTTCATTAGTTTGAAATATTTGAAGTCTATAACTTTTTTCCAATCAAAAAATCTATCATTCATCAATTCTAAGAATATCATTGAACACCCCTCATCGCTAGTAAAAGAAAATAGACCTACATTAAGTTTTTTCATAGTATTATTAAACAGAAGACTAATATAAATTTTTTAAAAAATGATAATCTGTTAGCCCAGCCTTGGACAAAAGCCTTCTTTTTTATCTCTTTTATAGTCTACAAATTTGACGTAAACTGGCTTGTTTTGCGTGTTCGAGAATTTTCTTTCAATTGATTTTAATTCTTGTTCCATCATAACATGGGGTTTGGCTGCTATCATAAGATCTGTATAAAATCCAGTTTCGCCAGAAAAGCCGTAGGTAAAATATGCTCTTAATAAAGTATTCTCCCTCAACCCTAGAAAACCTCTTTTAGATACTTCAAAATCTGTAAATTCTTTTCCCCTAACTTTTATAGACACGGGATGAACTTCAGCCTTCTTTCCATTTACAATTTCAGCTAATGCTTCTCTTAACAAAGAATATCTCTCTTCAATATCTTCAGATGTAATTTTTAATCCCATTTTAACATCAAAAATAATTATGCTAGAAAACTATTTATAGCCATTACGTTTTTGTTTTTAATTAAAAAAGGTAGCGGGGACAGGATTTTCAGAGCCTTGCTCATTTGAACCTGCGACCTTCGGGTTTCACAGAAAAATCCTATGAGCCCGACGGGCACTCCAGGCTGCCCTACCCCGCTATGCTTAAATTATAAGACTTTAAAAGTTATATAAAGTTATGTAACTTGAAAGTGAAATCATGAAAACGATATTAGGCATTGATGAAGCTGGTAGAGGTTCTGTCATCGGTCCATTAGTTGTAGCAGGAGTTATGATAGATGAAAAAAATGAAGAAAAACTTAGAAAAATAGGAGTTAAAGATAGTAAAAAGCTCTCTCCTATTCAAAGAGAAAGGCTTTATCCGTTAATCAAAAAAATTGCTAAGGATTATGTTGCTCTAAAAGTTTCTGCTAAAGAGATAGATGAATTAAGAAAAGAAAAAAATCTAAATATCATAGAAGCAGAAAAAATGGCACAGATAATAAAAACAATGAAAGCAGACGAAGCTTATGTTGATACTCCTCAAGTCTCAACTGAAAAGTTTAAATTAATTCTTCTAAAACTTGCTCAAAATCACACTGAAATAATAGCTGAGAATTACTGTGATGAAAGATATCCTGTTTGTTCAGCAGCTTCAATAATAGCTAAAGTTGAACGTGATAAAGAGGTAGAAAAAATAAAGAAGATAGTAGGTTTTGATTTTGGAGTTGGCTATAGTCATGACTCTAGAAGCATTGAATTTGTAAAAAAATGCTTAAAAGAGAAAAAATATTTAGAATTCATAAGACATTCTTGGGTAACTGTAGATGGGTTAAAATCTAAGAAAGAACAGAAAACATTGAAAGAGTACAAATAGACAGTTTTTTTAAATGCACCAAATGCGGACTACATGGCGTGAGTACGAATGATTTCTTACAAACCTTTAATAATTTATATATTGGTAGATTTAATAAAATAAGTAGGTTATTATGAAAGTAGAAACAAAATCGTTAATAGTTTATGTTGTAATAGGAATTATTGTAGGCTATATTAGTTCTTTATCTAGGATCTCTTATGGAGATCTTGGTAATTATTTATCATTAATATTAGCAATAATATTCTTTTTCATAACTGCTGTAATCTTAAGGAAAATTTTAAAGGCTAATGAAAAATTCAAGTGGTTTTGGTCTAATGGTGGTTGGGTTTACGTTTTTGTCTGGTTTATATCCTGGATAATCTTTTTACAACCATTTTTATAAGGTGTTTAGATGATTGAGAATTTAGAAGATTGGCAAAGAACACATTATTCTAAAGAAGTAACTTGTGAAATGGATAATCAAAAAGTTATTGTAATGGGTTGGGTTAGAGAACTAAGAGATATTGGAAAACTAAAATTCATTAAACTAGCTGACAGAGAGGGTTTTATACAAATAAAAGTAAGAGAAGGAGAAGTTATTCCTAATATTATAAAAAAAGTTGAAACTTTAGGAAGAGAATATGTTATTGCTGTAAAAGGAACTGTTAAAGCAAATAAGGAAGCTCCTGGAGGAAGAGAAATAGTACCTATTGAAATAAAAATCCTTAACATTTCTGAAAAACCCTTACCCTTAGAGATTGAAACCAAGAAAACTCCGGCAGAACTAAAAACAAGATTAGATGCAAGAGTTTTAGATCTGAGAAAACCTGAAAACTTAGCAATATTCAAAATTCAAGCAAAAATAATTGAAGGTATGCAAAACTTTCTAAATAAAAATGGTTTCATCCAAGTATATACACCTTCTTTATTAGGAGGTTCCTCGGAAGGAGGAGCAGATTTATTCGAGGTTTCTTATTTTGGACAAAAAGCTTTTTTAAGACAAGACCCACAACTACATAGAGAGCTTTTGATCGCTGCTGGGTTTGACAAAATTTATGATATAGGTCCTAGCTGGAGAGCTGAAAAATCTCATACTACTCATCATCTATGTGAACACAGAACATGTGCACCTGAAATGGCTTTCATAAGAGATGAAACAGAAACCATAAAACTTGAAGAAAATCTTATAGTAAATACTATAAATCACGTTATAAAAAATTGTGAGGAAGAATTGAAAATTTTGAAAATAGAATTAGGTTTACCAAAACAACCGTTTCCAGAATTAAGATTTCCTGAAATTTATCATATTCTAAAAGATCTAGGAGTGATACTACACCCAGGACAAGATGTGCATAAAGAAGCAGAAAATCTGTTAGCTAGACATGTAAAAGAAGAATACGGAAATGATTTCTTCTTCATAAACAGATTTCCATTTGTCGCGAAACCATTCTATGTTATGAGAGTAGGCGAAGAACCAAAATGGGCTAGAAGTGTTGACTGTATATTCAAAGGTTTAGAAATTTCTTCTGGTGGTCAGAGAGAACATAGATATGATGAATTAATAAAAAATATTAAAGAAAAGAAAATGAATCTAGAAGGCCTTAAGTGGTTTACAGAATTAATGAAATATGGCGTTCCGTCTATGGGAGGATTTTCAATAGGAATAGAAAGATTTACAATGAAGCTTTTAAACCTTCCAAATATTAAAGAAGCTACATTATTTCCTAGAGATCCGGAAAGATTAGAGCCTTGACATTTTTCTTTTAATTGTAAACCCTATATTCTGTTTAAAATTGTCTATAGAATTTTTATCTTGAATTCTAAGATTAGATGCTCTTGTCTGTTTATTAATTTTTGATTTTATATCAAAATTACAAAGAAGACTTTCTATTTCTTTTAAGCCTTTTAAATTAGTGCTAGTTAGATTTATTCTTTTACCATTTGTTTCGACACTACCTTCTGAATCAAAAATTCCTTTTAAAAACGATGCTTGGGTTTGCAATGAAGATTCTTTTATAATTTTGGGAACAAACCAAATTTTAGTTTTAAAACTTCCTATCGAAAGAATATCACTGCAAGCTTCCTTTGAACATAATCTTACTTCAAATTTATCATTCCAATTTGCCTTATTTACAATTATCTTTTTTCTATACGGTTTTATCACATAGACTTTCTGTAGACAACTATCGAATTCATCAGCAAATTCTTTATCGACAGTTTGCAAGCATATTTGATAAGTTCCTATATTAGGATAAAAAGAAACGTATCCATCTCCACATAGAACACCTAAAATATATGCTTTCTCTTTTGTTAAAAATCTGCTTGACTCTGGAATTAAATGCTTATTCACCTTAAGCCTACCTATTTTAAATGCCAATTTGTTTGCTTCACTCTTTGTTCTTAAAGAAATATTTAATTTTTTAGTATGCCACATAACTGTAGAATGACTAATGTTTAGTAACTTTGCAATCGTGTGCGTCGATTCACCCTGAAAATATAGTTTTTTAATAAGATTTGAATCTACTTTCATGTAGTATTATTTAACTTTACTTGTTTATATACATGCCGGTTGGTCTATAGGTCTGGAGAGATTAACAATGGCTTTATTGAATCTAAAAAACATTAGAGAGGCTACCTTATTCCCCCGAACTAAAGAGAGATTCTTCCCATAATTTTATATATTTGTAAAACAAAACTTTTACAAGTTTTGAAAAGTTCCAAAAGTTGATTTTATGACTTGGTCTATAGAAACTAGAAAATGTTTGGTTTGTGGTGGCTGTGTTTCAGTCTGTCCGTTTGCAGCCTTAGAATTAAAAGACAAAGTTCTATTTGATGAAAAACTTTGTAATTTATGTGGAATCTGTGAAAAGGTTTGTCCTGTTTCTGCAATAAAGGTGACTAAATGAATGATGTAATTATAGTTGGTGCAGGTCCAGCAGGAACGTCTTGTGCAAAGAAATTAGCAGAAAATGGATTTTCTGTAAAAGTTTTTGATAGGCGAGCTGAGTTAGGAAATCCAAAAAGATGTGGAGAGGGATTAGACGAAAGAGCACAAGAATTTATAGGAAAAATTCCTGAAAGATGTATTGCTCAAAAAGTCAAAGGTGCTAGAATTTATGCTCCAAACGGAAAATATCTTGAAGTTATTTTAAAGTACGGCGGATTCGTTCTTGAAAGAAAAGTTTTCGATAAATGGATGGCGGAGCAAGCCATAAAATCAGGTGCAGGGATTCAAGCCAACACTCTGATATCTAGCTTAACAAAAGAAAATGAATACTTTACCGGAGTAAAAGGTGAATTCTTAGGTGAAAAATTTGAAGAAAAAGCAAAAATAATTGTTTGTGCAACTGGAGCAGAATCTCCTCTGAGAAAGCAAGCATTAGGTATTTTCTCAAAAGCAAATCTTATTGATACTTGTTTACAATACGAAATGTCTGGAATTGATATTGACTCTGATTTCATTCACCTTTATCTAGGTAATGAAATGGCGCCTCGAGGATACGCATGGATATTTCCAAAGGGAATTGATAGAGCAAATGTTGGATTAGGGATAATTCCTGGTGAGAAAAATCCAAAATTTTATCTTGAAAAATTTGTTGATAGCCGCCCTGAAATAAAAAAAGGTTCGATAATAGAAGTGAATGCTGGATGTGTTCCTGTAGGTGGAATGGAAAAAGAAATGGTTGCAAATGGATTTTTGGTCTGTGGTGAAGCTGCTCATCATGTTAACCCTATCCATGGAGGCGGTATTAAAGAATCTATAATTTCTGGTCAAATGGCCGCAGATGTTATTTCAGAGTGTTTAAAGAAAAATGATGTTTCTAAAAAAGCTTTGTCGAAATTCAATGATTTGTGGTGGGAAGGTAGAGGAAATCGTTTGAAAAATGTGGAAAAATTAAGAGAAGTTGTTGAAAAACTCTCTGATAGTGATTTGAATGATTTGGCAGATGTTTTAAAACCTGAAGAAATTATGGAATTTTCTAGAGGTTCAAAATTGTCTGTTCTTGCAAAAGCTTTGATGAGAAAACCCAAATTAATAGCATTAGCAAGATATTTATTATAGTTTTTCAAACTACTCTTTTTAATTGTTTATTATTTAAAACGATAAATAATTTAGTGGTAAGATGACAAGAATAGAGAAAATGGAGTTGCAAGGTTTCAAATCATTTTCAAAAAAGACCTTGCTAACATTTCCCAGTAATTTCTTAGCAGTATGTGGACCAAATGCAAGCGGAAAATCAAATATACTGGATGCTATATGTTTTGTTTTAGGTAGAACGTCTGCTAAAAGTCTAAGAGCAGACAGAATGATGGAAATGGTTTTCCATGGAACCAAAACCAAACCCCCAGGAGAAATTGCCAAAGTTTCATTGTTCTTTGATAACTCTGACAAGAGTTTTCCTTTAGAAGAAGAAAAGATAATTCTGTCAAGAAGAATAAATAGAAAAGGAATTTCCATTTACAAATTGAATGGAAGAACTGTAACAAGAGAGACTATTCAAGAAATTTTAAGACCTGCTAGAATAAACCCCGATGGTCATAACATAATATTGCAAGGAGATATTACGGATATTATAGAAATGGGTCCTTTGGAGAGAAGAGAAATAATTGATGATATATCAGGTATAACAGAGTTCGATGATAAAAGAGACAAGTCCCAAAGAGAGCTGCTAACTGTTGAGGAAAGGCTTAGAGAATCAAATATAATTCTTGGTGAAAGAAGATCTGCTATAGATAAATTAGAAGAAGAGAGAAAATCTGCTCAACAATATCAAAAATTAACAACTGAATTAGACAAGCTAAGAGCATCTTTAGCAAATCAGAGATTAAAAGATGCTGAAAGCGCAATGAAAAAGCTTGATGATAAAATCAATGAAATCATTACCGAGGATTTTGACAAAGAGATTGAATATGTTGAAAAGGAATTGGACGAGGTTGAAAAGAAGAAAGATAATATCGGAAAAAGACTGTTTGACAGATCAAAAGACATTGCAATAATTAAAGAAGTAGAGAGACTGAAAGCTGAGGTGAATAGAAAGAAAGATAAAATCGAGATGGATAAAAATCAACTTGAAAGGATAAATGAAATAATAAGAAGATTAGAGGATTTAAAACAAAAAGAATTAGAAGGTTCTGTAAGTAAGGCTGTTCAAGAAATATTAAAATTAGGAAGAACTGGAATATACGGAACAATAGCTTCTCTATCAAAGGTTTCAAGAAAACATCAAACTGCAATTGAAGTTGCAGCTGGTAATCATTTACATGATATTGTTGTTTCTGATGAGAATGTTGCTATCGAATGTGTTAAACATCTCAAAAATAATAGGATTGGCAGGGCAACTTTCCTACCTCTAGATAAAATTAAACCCAGAGACAGCAAAGCGTTAAGAAAATTCTTTAATGAAGATGGTGTTGTTAGTTTGGCTATTGACCTGATAGAATTTGATAATAAATATTACAACGCATTCTCATTTGTCTTTGGAGATACTTTAATTGTCAATAATATCGAGATTGCAAAAAGAATTGGTATTGGAAATGCAAGATATGTTACTCTAGACGGAGATTTGATAGAAAGGTCAGGAGCAATCATAGGAGGTTTCTACATACAGAAGAGAGCATTTGTTGAGAGCAATGAGATAGATAGGTATTCTTCTCAAAAATTGCAATTGCAGAATGAGATTAATCAACTAGAAAATGATATAGTAAGGTTGAATAAAGAGTTAGAGCAATTGTCAACAGAAGAGCAATTAGGAAGTAAAGAATTGGTTGAAATGCAAAGGGAAAGAAACCAATTGGAAGAGAAGTTTGAATCTTTGAAGAATAAGAGGAAGAAGCTTTACGAAGATAAGATGTTTTCTCAGGACGAGATTAATAAATTAAGAATTAAGAAAGCCAGACTAGAAGCTGAGTTGGAGAATATCAAACTTGAATTTGAGAATTATAAGAAAACTGAAACTTATCAATTGTCTCCAAGTGTTCTAGAGAATAAGATTAGGGAAACTATGGATGCTATCAATGTTTTAGGACCTATAAACATGAAAGCTTTGGAAGAATATAATCAGCAGAAAATTGTTTATGATGAATTAAAGGCTAAGGTCGACAAGCTTACAGAAGAGAGGAATAAGATTTTTGAGATAATTTCTGAAATAGAGGGTAGAAGGAAAGATGCTTTCACAAAAACTCTGGAAGGAATAAGAGAACAATTCAAAATTGTTTTCAAGGATTTGACTGGTGGTGATGCAGATTTAAGATTAAGTGGTGGAATGGATTCTGGGTTGTTGATAGAAGCAAGTCCTGCTGCCAAAAAATTATTGAACATAGATTCCATGTCAGGCGGTGAGAAAACCTTGACTGCTTTGGCTTTTCTTTTTGCTATCCAAAGATTCAGACCAGCCCCATTCTATATTTTGGATGAGATTGATGCTGCTTTAGACAAACCCAATACTAAGAAAGCTGTTGAATTAATCAAGAAATATTCTTTGAATTCCCAATTTATTGTTATTACTCATAATGATGCTACTATACAGGCTGCTGATTGTGTTTATGGAGTTTCTATGGAAGAAGGTGAATCTAAATTAGTTGGAATAAGGATGCCTGGTTAATGATTCTGTTTATTCTGTAGAATAACTGTCATGAAAGAGAATGAGAGTTTAAATCTTTTAGTGCTCTATTAAAAATTAATGATAAATGATACTAAACAGTCTTGGAAAGAATGCGAGTACGCTGTAAAGTGCTATGGAGATTTAACTGACTATCATACCTGCATAAATGAACAAATCTTAGGTCTCAAATCCTTTCCTACAATACTTCTCAGAAGGGGTTACCGCTCTTTTGTCAATTCAGCAGTACTTTTAAATCATACTTATATGACTCTTGAAGACAGGTTGAATGGAGAAAAAAGTAAGACTTTGGAAAGAACATTGCAAAGAGAGATGGATAAAAAGCTTTCAATATGTAAAGCTTGCAGATGTTACGAGCCTAGAGCAAAATCAAGCAGCTTAAATTTGATAAAAAATCTTCAAATAAAAAATATCCTTAAATCCTGATTTTTCTATATTGCTAGTATGAAATGGCTTTTACCTATTCTGATTTTAACAGTTCTGATAGCTGGATGTACTGACACTATTCCAACAACATTGGTTTGTCCAGACGGAACTCAAGTTTTAGGAAGTTTAGGTGCATGTCCAGCAACTTCTTTTTGTAAAGGGACTGCAAGATGCTATTATGCTACAGTTACTAAAATCATAGATGGCGATACATTAGAAGTAGACCATAATACTTCTATAAGACTGGCTTTAGCTGATGCCCCTGAATATGATGAGATAGGAGGAGCTGAAGCTGCAGAGTTTGTTATGAATATTTGTGAAAAAGACTCAATTGTATTAATTGATGAGGATGACAGACAGACTGAAGGTAGCTATGATCGTCTGGTAGCAGTTGTTTACTGTAAAGGTAATAGATGGAATATTAATGATGTGTTGATTAAAAAAGGATTTGCTACTGTAGATGAGGAATTCTGCAATATTAGTGAATTTGCAAATGAAGATTGGGTTAAGAATTACGGATGTTAATTCTTAAATTCTCTTTGATTTGATTTCTTTAATAGAGAGAAGAAATCAAACTTTCTTCAAAAACTTATTCAAAACATCTTCTAGATCGGGTTTACTAATTTCTTGCAATTCATATCTAACCTTGGCAGCTGGTTTATTCATGCTGATAATATGTCGCAAGTCTATAGGAGTTCCAACAAGAATAGCATCGCATTCAACAGCATTTATAGTCTGTTCCAATTCTTCTATCTGTTTTCTAGAATAACCCATTGCAGGCAAAACGGTTCCTAGATGAGGATACTCTTCGTAAATAGCTTTGATCGAACCAACAGCATGATTTCTTGGATTAATTGTATAAGCTCCCAGATTCTGTGCCACTAAACTTGCAGCTCCGGTTGCTAAACCACCATGAGTCAATGTAGGGCCATCTTCTATAACTAAAACTCTTCTTCCTTTTATCAATTCAGGCCTGTCAACAAAAGCAGGCATAGCAGCTTTAATGATTATAGCTTTTGGATTTACACTAGAAACGTTTTTGATAACAGTCTCAATATCTAAATGATTTGCAGTGTCAACCTTGTTAACAATAACAACATCAGCCATTCTAAGATTTGCTTCTCCAGGATAATATGACAATTCATGACCAGGTCTTCTTGCATCTGCAACAACTATATGCAAATTCGGTTTGATAAATGGCAAATCATTGTTGCCACCATCCCAGACAATGACGTCAGCTTCCTTTTCAGCTTGTTCTAATATTTTCTGATAATCAACTCCTGCATAAACAATATTTCCCTCTTCCAGATGAGGCTCATATTCTTCTCTTTCCTCAATTGTTGAACCATATTTATCCAAATCTGCTTTTGAAGAAAATCTCTGAACAATCATCTTGCTTAAATCTCCGTAAGGCATAGGATGCCTTATAATCACAAATCTTATTCCTCTTGACTTCAAGATCTTACATATTTTTCTAGAAGCAGGAGATTTCCCAGAACCTGTTCTAACAGCACATATAGATATAACAAATCTTTTTGATTTTAGCATTGTTGCTTCAGGGCCCATAAATTTGAAATCAGCTCCAGCTGCTAAAGCTATAGAAGCTTTGTGCATAACATCTATGTAAGACAAATCAGAATAAGCTAAAACAACTTCATCAACCTTTTCATCCTTAATAATTTTTGGCAATAGTTTTTCAGGATAAATTTGAATTCCTTTTGGATATAATTTTCCTGCCAACTCTTTAGGATAAGTTCTATTGGCAATTCCTGGAATCTGAGCTGCTGTAAATGCAACCACTTCATAATCTTTATTGTCTCTAAAAAACATGTTAAAGTTGTGAAAGTCGCGACCCGCTGCTCCCATTATCAAAGTTCTCTTTCTCTTTTTAACCATACTATCTCCTAGATAAATTTATAAGATATTGATATTAAAGCTTTTACTAGATAAAATGCTAACCGACCAGCAATTAATCAATCTGATGGTTTCTGAGCCAAGCTGGGAAGATGTTATAGTAAAAATAGTTGCAGAAGAGCAAATGGATCCTTGGTCAGTAGATTTGATTAGGCTTGCAGATGTTTTTATCGTCTATCTAAATAAAATTGAAGAACTAGATCTGAGAATACCAGCAAGATTCATTCTTATAACATCAATCTTGTTGAGGATGAAATCTGATGTATTGGCTGAGAAAAAGGAAAGAATATTTATACCCGAGTCTGACAAAGAGGCAGACGAAATGCTTAGAACTCTAGCAACAATTCCTCCATTGCAACCTCCGTTAAAAAGAATTCCTTTGAGAAATGTTACTTTAACTGAATTGATATCTGCCTTAAGAAAGGCTTTCGAAATTCAAGAAAGAAGGTTGGAAAGAAAAAGAAGGGTTAAAAGGGCTGTTGAATTTGCTATACCTATGGCTGAAGAAGATATAACAGAAAGGATAAACAAACTATTGTCGCAAATAAATGAAGCATTGTTAGAAGTAGACAATATAGAATTTTCTAGATTAGTTAAAAGGTGGGGTAGGAAAGAGATTGTAGAATCTTTAATGCCTTTATTACATCTTTCACAAGATGGAAAAGTTATTTTATCACAGGATGAATTATTTAAAGAAATACTTGTTCGCATGAAAACTTCTTTAAAATCAGATTCTAATAAGTAAGAAATCAAATCAAAGAGAATTTAAGGATTATTTTCTATCACCAATTTTATCCCCATACATTCTCTTTCTTCTCGCTTTGTTTTTCTTGCCTGTCATTTTTTATCACCTCAATCCTGCTCTCATTCTCTTCTATAGAAAAATCAGAATTTAAAAGAATATATATTAATAAATAATTCTTCTTGCTAATTATTATTGTTTAAAGAGATACTTGTGAGGTTAAAGCATGAGAGCTGAAAGATTAAAATCTGCTGTTGAGGCAGCCTTGTTCATGGCAAACGAACCTGTCTCAATAGATGAATTAGCAAAGATGTTTAAAACAGATTCTGATCAGATAAAGGAAGTAATAGAAGAATTCAAGAAAGATTTTGAAGAGTCAAAACACGGAGTCTATTTATTGGAAACAGAAAAAGGCTATCAGATAAGAGTTAAACCTGAATTTGCGCCTCTGGTTAGAACATTGACTCCTTACAAGGAATTAGGAAGGGGTTTGTTAAGAGTTCTGGCTTTAGTTGCATACAAACAACCGATAACACAGGCTGAAGTTGTCAAGGTTATTGGCAACAGAACCTATGAGTATGTGAAAAGATTAGAGGAAAGAGGTTTGATTAAAACTGTTAAACATTCTAGAACAAAGGCTTTGATTGCAACAAAAGAGTTTGCTAATTATTTTGGATTGGAAAAACCTGAGGATATTAAGAAATTCTTTGAGGAAATGACAAAAGAAGACAAGGAGTAATTATTAGGTTAAAACCTAACAAAAATGAAACTTATAAAGTTTTAGAATTCAAATCTAGATTATGGAAATAGATAGAAAAACACTAAAAGCTTTGGCAGCTGATAGCAGAATAAATATATTGAAGAGCCTATCTAATAGAAGAAAGACTCCTTCTGAACTCTCTAAAGAATTAAATTTAGCTGCCTCCACAATAATTGAGCATTTAAACAGACTGGAAGAAGCTGATCTAGTAAGAAGGGAAGAGACAGGACATAAATGGATTTATTATAATCTAACAGAAAAAGGAGAAAGTTTAATAAAGCCAAGATTTCCAACACAGTTTGTTTTAATTTTAGCTTTAGGAATAATATTTGTTTTTGGAGGAATTGTAAGATATTTTACTTATACAACAGAAGCATTTGCAACAGTACCTTTGACAACACCGGCAGCAGGAGAGATAGCAAAAACTGTAAGAACACCTGTTTCACCAACTATTTCGCCAACTTTTGATTGGATGTTTGTCATCTTATTAGCTATTGGTGCAATCTTAGTTATGATAAGTCTAATTAAGATTTTCAAGAAGTCTAAGGTTTAGGCTTTATCCTGAACATACTCTTTATTTTCTTTTAAAGAGTTTTCAGCTTTGGCTAATTCTTTTCCTAAATAGGCTGCATGGTCATATCTAGAAATTAAGTTCTCGTGAAGAATTCTCCTATAAAGCTCTATCGCATTATTTCCTCTGAAAACAAAATTACTTTTCCTGCCGTCTGGAAGATGATGCTGAACAACTATCTCTTCATTTCCAATTGATATTGTGAAATATCCAAGCTTATCATTTTCGAAGTTCATTATTTTTCCTGTATAATATTTATCAAGAATTTCTCTGGACTCTTTCCAATTGTTTTCATAAATATGAGCTGAATTTGAGATTATTATAAGAGGTCCGGCTTCCAAATTAAGTCTTTTTGCTATTTTATTTTGTAATTCTTTCAGAGCAAAAGCATTCATAGGCCATGCTCCAAACATATCATTTGATCTAATCACAGCTGTTTGATAAAGAAGGTTTTTCTTGATATTCCATGTAATTTGTGTAAGACAGGGTGGACTTTCAGATTCTGTATCTATATCGATACTCCATGTAAATGCAATTGCCCTTCTAGTATAAGGAACTTTCTTTAAATGTTCTATAACATTTTCTATTTGATCAAAAGTTGAACTAATCTCTCCTGTCCATTTTTCTTTTATACCTTTTAGGGGATATCGGAACAATCTTTCACCATAAGTATAAGATATATCAGTTGGTTTCTCAGAATTAAAGAATTTGGAATAATATTGTTTTAAATCAACATCAGTGAATTTTAACCATGGTGCAATTTTTTCTTCTTGGGTTTCCACAACCACAACCAAGTCTATAATCTCTTTTTGTTTAATTTTATACTCGCTTGGTTTTTCTTCACCAAACTTCATAATAATATCCAGTATTTTTAACCAAGTTTCAGATATAGCTTTTCCGGTAATCAGAAAAGCATTTTCTGAAGATAAAGTTTGATATTCTAGATTATCCTCTTCTATTAAGACTGGTTCTGAAAAAGCTGGTTTTTTATCCAGAGTTTCAATCATGTTTGATATTTCATCTTCCTTTCCACGCATGTCAACCAAAACAACACTTGATCTAATTTTTTCAATTAAGTTTAAATCAATATTAGAATCGATATAAGCATTAGATTCTACTATTTTTCTATTTCCATCAATACCTTTTTGCATAAAGTTTAAAAGAGCTTTTCCACTGTCATTCATCTCTTTTCCGCATAGAATTATATACCTAATTTTTGGATTTGATAAAATATTTTTTATAATAAAATTTATTCCCTGAGCTGTGTAGAGATTGCCGCAAATGCAATATGCCTTTTCCTCTAATTTCTTACATATAACTTCTTTTTGCGTCCATAGGGTACATATACTGATTGGACTATCTAAATTTCCTATTTTCAATAGTTCTTTATAAAAGATAGGCCAGTCCATAAAGATCGAAATCAATTTTGATTATATAATTTTATCAACTATCTTTTTTATATCCTCAAAAACTTCTTCTTTACTTCTATTTCCGTCTATGAGATGTGTGTTTGGTAAATAATCTTTTAATGTCAAGTAATTCTTCCTTACCTTTTCAAGTTTATTTTTTTCTTCAAAAAGTTCTGAATGGAATCTCTCCTTTGAAATTCTTTCCATGCAGGTTTCTGGAAAACAATCGATTATAAATGTCAAATCAGGCTTTCTGAATTTTGAATTGATAATCTTTAAAAAATCTATATCCAAATTTAAAGATCCAAAAGCCAAAGTGGAGAGTAAATACCTATCTAATATAACTATTTTATCGTCCTTTAATGCAGGTTCAATCTCACTGTCTAAATGATGAGATCTATCAGCAACAAACATGAGTTGCAAAGTCAATTGAGAGATTTTGATATCTCCCTTCAAAGAAGATTTTATTAAACCTCCTATTAAATTGTCTGTCTGCTCTTTACTCAATACAACCCTCTTACCTTTTTTAAAAAGGTATTCCTTGAGTTTAAAAGCTTGAGTAGACAGACCAGAACCATCGAGTCCCTCAAAAACTATAAATTTACCTGACACAAAAAGCACTTGTATTTCAAATTTTTTAAGGATTTCTCTCTTGAATAATAGAAATCAAAAAGGTTTTGTTCTGAAATATTTTTTGTAAAATAAATACATCTTAAAAGGGAATCTTTACAAAAATTTTAACATAATTATCTGGATGATGTTTTAAAAGTTGTGGTAATTTTGCATTTATTTCAGTTATACCATCAGGATGAATACGCCATAATGTTTCTTCAGACATATAAACTTCAACGTCACCATTTTCGATATATTTAGCATAAACTTTATCCCTTTCTTGACGTTCTTTAACAACTTCTTCTGAAACATATGGAGGAGAATGTTTAGGATTATACTTTACCTCAGCAGGTTTTCTTTCAATTTCTGGTATCATTCTGTCTCTCTTTTCTTTAGATACAATTAGTATAAATTTTTCAGATCCTGTTAGAATCCCCCTATCTTCAATTTGTCCTCCAAACCAGAGTTTGTTCATATCTTCTCTTGATAAACCAACTTCGATTTGATAATTTCCTTTGTCTTCAACATCCATAACTAGATTCTATAAAATAAAGAATTTAAGCTTGAGTAGGTACTGATGGGCTCGCCAGGATTTGAACCTGGGCCTTCGACTCCCGTTCGGCGATCACTCTAAGCCGAGATTCTAGCCAAGCTAAACTACGAACCCAATTAATATTAAAGAAATACTTCAATAAATGCTCCTGCCATAACAGCTAAAATAGCAAGTCCTAATAGCAACAGAGAATCCTTGAAAACTAAGAAAAATTCCCTACTCATTATTTTTTCCCTTATCAGTCCAGTAGATACTACACCTCCTGCTATTCCAGCCAAGAAATATGCTAGAATCTCGATAGGAGCATGAGGAACTAAACTAATTGCCCTAACAAAAAACTGGGTTATCAAACCTTGTCTCAAAAAATTAGCTAAATACAAAGCAAGAATAGAAGCATTCCAACTAAGAATAACAATTGCTCCTGAACCAATAAGAAATGACAATAAAAATGATAAACCCATTACTCTCAGGTTGTTTTCAATAATCATGCTCAAAACATCGGTTGCAATAATTTTTCCAGATATTGAACTTATTCTAGCTATTTCGGTTAATTGATCATTAAAGGTTGATGCAACATATTCTTCAGGTAGTATCATTGCAACAGTAAATACTGATGTAAATACTCCGAGAAAGAATAAGGTGAATAGCCATATTGTTTCTCCGTGTCTTTCAAAGAATTTTTCATGTATTTTATGCTCTGCCTCTTCTCTTTCTATCTCCTCTTCCTTTTTGAATATTCCATAGACTATAGGTGTCATGGCAACTGTTATGAAAAGCGTCACTATCTTTCCTGTTGATATTCCTGGAAATATCAAATGGGCAAGAAATATTGATGCAAAAGAAATTACAACAGACATTATAAACATGTCAATTGGTTTTCTTATTACCTTTTTAACAGGGAATAGAGATTCTAAAACCATAGATATTATTTGGTTTTGGTTTAAAAATATAACATTTTTCACTCCTAAAACTAAAATTAAAGTATTTATTTCTAAATCCCTATAGATTTTCTATGCCTGAAGAAAGATTAATAAGAAGGAGACTGCCTGCAATAGATAGGAAGATAGCAGACATCCATCCTGAAATGGACGTCAGAATAAGGTTGACAGGAACTATTATAGATGTAAGCTCGAACTTTATTGTTATAGACGATGGCTCTGGAAAAATTGAAATATCTTTTGAAGAGCAGCCTAATGTTAGTCGAGGCCAACTAATAAGGGTAATAACAAGGGTTTTACCTATGATAGATGGATTTGAATGCAGAGGAGAATGCATACAGACTATGGATGGTTTTGATACTGATTTATATAACAAGGCAAAAAGTTTAGTAAAGAGGTGATTGATTGTTTAAAGCTGTAACAAAGGATCCTAAATTATTGAGAGATAGTATTGATATAATATCTCAGTTGTTGGATGATGGTTTGTTTAAATTGAGGAAAGATGGCATAGAACTATTAGCATCTGACAGAGCTATGGTATCCGTTGTAGATTTTAAGTTAAAAGCAACAAGTTTTGAAAGCTACGAATGCGATAAAGATAAAATCATTGGTATTAATTTATTGAACTTTCTAACTGTTTTGAAAAGAGTCAACAGTAACGATAAATTGACTTTGAACCTTAATGAAGCTGAGAGCAAACTAGAAATAAGTTTGGAAGGAGATTCTGTTAGGAATTTTGCAATCCCGTTGATAGAGATTTCGAAAGAAGAGATTCCTCAGGTTGACCAGCTTGAATTCATAGCAAGTGCAGAACTAAGAGCTGATATCCTTGAGCAAGGAATTAGCGATGCTGATATAATTGCCGATTCTGTTGTAATAGAGCTTTCAGATGATAAGCTTAGAATGTTCAGCGAAGGGAATAGTAGCAAAAGCGAATTGAGGCTTGAAAAAGGTAACGAGGCCTTGTTGAGTCTGAGTGCAAAAGAGAAAGTAAAGTCCAGATATTCGCTTGAATACTTGAAAAAAATGATAAAGGGTTCTAAAATAGCTGACAAAACAAAGATAATGATTGGAAAGGATTATCCAATGAAAATAGAGTTCAAAGGAGAAAATGCTTTGCTCAACTTTGTGTTGGCTCCAAGGGTAGCGGAAGATTAATTTTAAATTTTTTCATAAATAGCAGCAAGTATTACTGGCAAAATTATTGTGGCATCGCCATCCACAGTAACATACTTTGCCTTCTCTTTGATCTTACCCCAAGAAACAGCTTCTTCTAATCTAGCTCCGGACAAACTTCCATCATACTGTGTGGCTGTTGTTACATATACTGCATAATCCAGTCCCTTAGAAAATTGTGCCCACCAAATCACGTGATGCTTTGAAATTCCTCCCCCAATCATTAATGCCCCTGTTTTCTTTTTTGTAAAAGCTATGTCTGCCAACTCTTTTTCATCTTTCAATATATCTAATTTGAAATTATGATCCTGGGAGAACCAGACAAGATTTGTTCCAAATGCACCATCTGTTATCCCAGGAATATATATCGGAATATTCTTCTTATAGGCTTGGTAAAGAATTGAGTTTTTATCATTCAATCTCTTTCCAAATTCGTATGCTAATTCTCTTCCAGACCATTCATTTTTTTCTTTAACTAACTCTTCGAGAATAGGTTGCATTTTCTTTTCAAGTATGATTCCATAACTCTCGTTAGGAATAATTATATTTCCCAGTCTGTTTATCCCTGATTTGTGCAATTCAGCATCATCCAATTCAAATGAACCATGAAAATAATCTCCTCCATAAGTTCTGGCCAAGTCATGATCCAAGGTCCCGCAAGTCGTTACTATTATATCGACCAGACCCTTTTCAATCATCTGGGCTATTGCTCCCCTCAAACCTGTTGCAACTATGCAGGCAGGAAATGAGAAGAATTTTATACAATCCTTATCTTTTAACATATCCTCTAATACGGAAACTGCTGTAGCAAGATTTTTAGCAGAAAATCCTCCTGAAGAATCCATCTGTTTAACTAAATCAGAAAAGCTTATTTTTTCTAAATTCATATCTTCAACTTTTCTTTTTAGCAAATCTTTCATTTATTCACTCTTAAAATTTAATGTCTAGAATTTATATATTAATAAAACGGTCTAATTTTGATTGTAAACCAATTTCTTAAAAAGATTTCTAATTTCTCTTTCGGCAATTTCTTTGATATTTTGTTCATTATAAAAAAATATTGGAGTATTGTTATCAAGTGACCTCAATACCTCTTCAGCTGTTGGTGTTGAATAGTGAACCAAACCTTTTCCAACTTCACCCCTTCTCATAGTTGTTCTATACCTTGCTTCTTCATGACAAAACAAAACTGCTGGCTTTCTCAGATAATGCATATAGCAAGTTTCAAAACCTGTTCCACAACTTTCTTCAGTAAAATCAGCAACAAAGTATTTTGACATTTTCATCAATTTTTTATCACGATGAGAGACGTTTATTCTAGGAAATCTTTTCTTCCACTCTTCCTCGAATCTAAAAACTTCATCAAGGACAGTATGTTTAGAAAGAACAGTTGAATATTTTTGCATTTCAGAAACTATTATTCTATCATTTTCTAAATTTTCCCTACCACCTCTTATTGCCCTAGCAAAATAAGAATATGGCTTTTCTGGGGAAGGAGTTTCACCCTTAAAAATAGGCGTTAACTCATCTAAAACAGATTCTACAGTTAATTCTATCATAGTTTTTTAATGAAAAGATAAAGATTAATATTTAACTGTCTAAAAATCTGATTTAAATATATTGTACTGTATTCTTTATTTATGAACCAGCTTGAAATTCTAAAATACTATTCTAGACCAGAAATTCAGAATGCTATGTTAACTATATCTAAAAATAGAGAGGTTGTAGGTTCTGTTAAAGATGGTTCTTATTTGAAGAGACCGGATACTCTTCTTTATCCAAAAGATATTGTTGAGAGGGTGAAGAAGGATGTTGTTGCTTTTCATTGTTCTGTAGAAAAATGGATACAACCAATGCAATTGTCTCCAAATTTGACTTTTAATGAATTGGCTAATTTAAGAAAAGGATGGGACTTGATAATTGATATTGATTCTAAAGTGAAAATAGAACATGCGATTGCTGGAGTGAAAGTAATTTATAATTTCTTAAAAGATTTAGGGATTAAGCCGAGTGTAAAGTTTAGCGGTAGTCGAGGATTCCATATGGGTATTTCAAATGAAGCCTTTCCAGAAAAAATTGATTACGAGGAAACTAGCAAAAGATATCCAGAAATACCACAAATTTTAGCAGAATATATAAGAGAAAAGATAAAAGATCATTTGCTAGAAGAATTGATAGCTACAGAAGGTGGGATCGCTGCTTTGGTAAAAACAGTTCCCTCAATTTCAGAACTATCTCCATACTCTTTCATTGAAATTGAGAAAGGTTGGGGAAACAGGCATTTATTTAGGGTGCCTTACTCCTTACATACAAAACAATGGCTTGTTTCTTTGCCTTTAACTTTTGAAGATTTGAAGAATTTCAAACCAGAAGATGCAAAACCAGATAAAGTAAAAACTGATATCGAATTCCTTGTAAATAGGAAGGATGAAGCCACAGAACTTCTGTTACAAGCTTTAGACTGGAAAGCTAAGCAACCTAAAGAAATAATAAAAGAAGTTAGAATAAGATCTAAGACTAAAAGACCTATCCCAGAAGATTTATTCCCACCATGCATAAAATTAATTCTAAATGGTTTACAGGACGGTAAAAAACGCTCATTATTTTCATTACTAGCATTTTTAAGAACGATGAACTGGAATCAAGAAAATATAGAAAAAAGAATAATGGAATGGAATATTAAAAATTCTAAGCCTTTAAGCGATAGATTTATCAAAACTCAGTTGAAATGGCATTTTAGACAGAGCAGAGAACTAATGCCTGCAAACTGTTATTCGGATTTATTCTATGTCGCAATAGGAGTTTGCAAACCTAATCAATACTGCTGGAAAAATCCTGTCAACCATCCTTTCAAGGTAATGGGAAAGAATAAAAACATGAAAAAATAAGATGGTTTTATGGAACTCATAACATATGAGACTATAAGGAATGCTCAAAGAGCAGAGAAAGAAGAAGAATTGCAAAAATTACCAGAAAACTTTTTCATATCTATTAGAAATTGGTTTGTTCACAAAGAAAAGTTAAAGGACACAACATCTCTGCTAGAGGTTGAAAATGCAAAAAAATTACTAGAGGATGTAATTAATAGAAGAGAAAAGAAAATTGTTTTGGCAGCCTTAAGAACCATAAGAGGTGAACTTCCTCCTTCAAACTTGACAGATGAGGAAAGAAAATTCTTTGATAGTGTAATAAAAGTCTTAAAATCTTTTAGAGAGAACATGAACGAAAAGTTTAAAAGTTATGCTGAAGTAGTAGAAGAAAAGATAGAGGATGCTAAAAAGAGTTTAGAGGACTTGAAAAAAGAGGATAAAAAGGAGGAAAACATAGAGAATATAGCTGTGAAGCCCAATGGCAAATTATTGGTTAAAGCCTTAGTTGACTTACCAAGATTTGTCGGCAGCAATTTAGAAGCTTATGGTCCTTTAAAGGCCGGCGATATAATTACTTTACCTGACGATGTTGGGAAATTATTAATGTCAAGAAAGGTTGCAGAAAATATTTTAGAGTGATTTTATGAATATACCAAAAATACAAAAGAGGTATTGTCCACATTGTAAAAAACATACACTACATGAAGTAAGAAAAGTTGGAGTTGGAAAAATAAAGAGAATGTTGGCTCAAGGCCAAAGAAGATTCAAAAGGAAAATGCTAGGTTTTGGCAGTTTTCCGAAATCTAATCCAAAAGGAAGAGCCAAACCAACAAGAAAACTTGATTTGAGATATAAATGTAAAGAATGTGGAAAGGAACATACTATTGGAAAGGGATTCAGAATTAAAAAGTTTGAGTTTAAGAAGGCATCTTAATGAAAGAATTAATTACAAAACCTGATAGCAAATTTTTGAAGATTGTTTGCTCTAAATGCAAGAATGAACAAATAATATTCAACAAGGCTTCTTCCAAAGTTAGCTGCCTGGTCTGTGGAACCGAGTTGGCTGACGCTACTGGAGGAAAGGCTAAGATAAAATCAAAGGTTATTCAAGTTCTAGAATAATAAACTAAAATTAGGAGTTAGGTGTTATTTTCTTTTTTAATTCTTCCAGTTGCTCAATCTCAAAGTTTAATCCTTTTTCAATATTTGGAAGGTTTTTTAATTCTTCTTTCCTGTAACTTTTTATTCCATCTAAATAATCTCTCAGTTCATGTGCACCCATGAGTTTATGCCTTTCAAATTTTCCTCTTATTTTAAATTCACCAACATATCTGCAAGAAGGAGCAGATTCCCTACCCACACCCCCAGTATCGGTTAGGACATATTTTCCATCGTATCCTCGTTGGAAAACGAGCACCACACTTTTTTCATTCATACTATAGGTTAGAAAGAAATCTTTTTAAATCTTTCTGACATTAGAACTTAGCAATTATTTAAAAAGCTTAAAAACATAATAAACTGTTTATGCCAAAGAAACTAAGCGAGTGGCCAGAAAGGGGAGAATTGGTTATAGGAACTGTAGTCAGAGTCAATCCTTATTCTGCTTTTATTTCTTTAGAGGAATACGGAAAGAAGGAAGGAATGATTCATATTTCTGAAGTCGCTGGAAAATGGGTAAGGGATATAAGAGATTTTGTAAAGGTTGGACAGAAGGTTGTCTCTCTTGTAATGTATGTAGATAGAGAGAAAAATCACATAAGCCTTAGTTTGAAACGTGTTAAAAAATATGATGCTGAAGAAAAAATGAGAGAATATAAAAGAGAACTGAAAGGAGAGAAAATGCTTGCTCAGGTGGCTAGGAAATTAAACATGAATATGAATGATGTTTACAATGATATTGGATTTAAGCTACAAGATATATTCGGAGAAACTTTCAAGGCATTCCAGATGTCTATGACACCTCAGGGCTATGATTTGCTTGTGAGAAAGGGAATATCAGAAGATTGGGTAAAGACCATAAAAGCTGTAGCAGAAGAACAGATGGAAGTAAAAGAAGTTTCAATAAAAGGAGTGATAGAATTGAAGTGTTTTAAGCCAGATGGTGTGGAAATAATAAAAAAAATTCTGAAAGACGCTAAGGAAAAATATGAACTTGATATAAAATATATCTCGGCTCCAAGATATTCTATAGCCTTGAAAACAAAGGATGCGAAAGGCGGAGAGAAGAAAATAAAAGAAGCCTCGGAAGAGATTATAAAAAATATAGAAAAATTCGATGGTGAAGGTAGTTTTAAGGTTGAATAAATGCTAATGAAAAGATGTCCTTCTTGTAAAAAATACACTTTGAAGGAAATTTGCCCTGTATGCAAAATAAAAACTGTAAGTGCACATCCAATAAAGTTTTCACTGGAAAAAGAAAAGAAATATGGTAAATACAGAAAGATTTAAATTAGATAAAATCAAAAGTGTTAAACATGCTAGAAACAAAAATAGTTATGGATAAAAAACCGAAGCTCAAAAATCCAGTCTGCATTGTAGGTTTACCAGGTATAGGAAACATAGGAAGAATAGCAGTTGGATACATGGTCCATGAATTAAAAGCCAAAAGGTTTGCAGAGCTATACTCACCATATTTCTTTCCGTTTGTAATGATACATAACAATCTCATACACACATTGAGAAATGAGTTCTATTATTGTAGAGCAGATGGAAAAGATTTAATTTTATTAATAGGAGACTGTCAGACTTATGATCCCAAAGGACATTATGAAGTTGTTGGAAAGGTTCTAGAATTTCTGAAAAGTCTTGGTTGCAAGCAATTGATAACTGTAGGTGGCTTTGGAACAGGAAAAGTCTCTGAAAAACCAAATGTTTATGGTGTTGTAACAGATGCAGGGATGGTTAAAGATTATAAAAAATATGGGATAAACTTTAACATAAGTGGGCAAATAGGAACGATTGTTGGTGCATCAGGTTTGCTTATAGGATTATCTAGTATGTATGGGATACAAGGTATAGTTCTACTTGGTGAAACGACCGGCTTTCCAATTATAACAGATCCGACAGCTGCTGCGGCTGTTCTAGATATATTACAGAAAATTTTGAATCTGAAAATTGATTTGTCTAAATTGGACGAGAAGGTAAAAGCAATGCATGAATTCATCAAAAAACTGGAAGATATACAGAAGCAGGCAATGGAACAGATGCAAAAAGAAAAGAAACCAGAAGAGCTTAAATATATAGGATAAATTTAAATACTAATTATTCAAAAATCTTAGTGATACTATGGTAGATCCGGAGAAAGAAGATTATACGAGATTTGAAAGAGCAAGAGTCATTGGAGCAAGAGCTTTACAACTAGCAAATGGAGCTCCTGCTTTGATTAAAACTGATATAAAGGATCCAATAAATATCGCAGAGCTTGAATTCGAGGAATCTGTTATACCAATAGGCGTCAAGAGGAAGCAAAAGTCTGAAGCTTCTTGATATCATGATAAAGGATATAAAAATATCTGAAATTCGTAATTCTTTACAAGAGAAAACAATAAAGATTTTTCTGAAAACTGAAAAAGGAGTTTTCAGTGCTTCAACTCCATCTGGAACATCAAAAGGAAGTTATGAAACAAAAATATTAGATATAAAAGAAATTAAGAAAATTTTTCCAAAAATTAAAAAGAAGTTTATAGGAAGAGAAGAAAAAGAAGTTGATGATATAATAGAAAGAATTGGAATAGAAAAAATCGGAGCAAATTTTTCATTATCATTGTCAATAGCAGCAATTAGAGCATTAACAAAAAATGATGCTTATCAATTCTTCACAGATGAAGCTAAATTTTTTCCATATCCTATAGGAAATGTTATAGGCGGTGGCAGCCATGGTGGATATCTCTCCGAGCAAGAACTTTTAGTAATTCCACTAAAAGCAAAAACAATAAAGGAAGCTGTAAAGACTAATTTATCTATTTGGAAAGAAGTTGGCAAAATTTTGAAACCTTTTATAATTGGAAAAAATAGAGAAAACGCCTGGATTTGTAAATTAAATGATTTAAAATCTTTAGAGATTTTATCAAAAATAGCTGAAGAATTTGGAGCACGAGTAGGAATTGATTTTGCTGCGAATAATATCTATAAACATGATAGATACTATTACTTACATCCTGATAGAAATTTCTCTGTTGATAATCAACTAAAATTTGTTTTGGATTTAATAAAAACTTATAAACTTGTTTATGTTGAAGATCCTTTTTATGAGAATGATTTTGAAATTTTTAGTGAATTAACAAAAAAAGTAAAATGTTTGGTAGTTGGAGATGATTTGTTTGCAACTCAACCTGAAAGATTAAAAATCGGGGTAAAGAAAAGGGCAGGAAATGCGGTCATTATTAAACCAGACCAAGCAGGAACTGTTTCTAAAACTTTAAAGACTATAAAAATTGCAAAAAAATCAGGACTTGTAACAGTAGTGTCTCACAGATCCATAGAAACAAATGATAATTTTATTTCAGATTTAGCTGTTGGAATTGAATCTCCACTTATCAAATGTGGGGTTTATGGTAAAGAAAGGGAATCAAAACTAAACAGACTGATAAAAATTTGGAAAAAAATAAAAAATCCAAAGATGTGTAATATTTTTAAATAACCTGAATTGAAATATAACTATGCCAAGGGGGAGTAAAATACTATCAAGAATGGAGATTCTTCAAAGGGAACAATTAGTTCTTGCTAAGGAAAGGACAATTCTAGCTTTTATGCAAGTTGGTTTGGCATCTATAGGTGTTGGTGTCATAGTGGCTAAATTCTTTGATGATTTGATATTTAGAACAATGGGTTATCTTCTAATAGTTGTTGGTGGTCTAGAAGCTTACGAATCAACAAGAAGATTGAGAAGAAAACAGAAAGAAATGGAAGAACTCAAAAAAGAACTAAAAACTACCTGATTTTCTTCCATCTAGGACCTTCTGGTGAATCTTCAACCAAAATTCCTTTTTCAAATAATTCTTTTCTTATTTTGTCTGCTTCCTGAAAATCTCCTCTCTTTCTATACCCTTCTCTTTTTATGATTAAATCTAAAATTTCTTTTGGTAGTTTTTCTTTTTTGATTTCCTTTTGTAGAATTCCTAAAATATAACCTAGTTCTTTAAGTATTTTGACTATTTTTTCTCCTGTTTCTTTGCTTATCTTTTCATTTTTATCTATGAAACTATTAACCTCTCCGGCAAGATTGAAAAGCTTGGTTAAAGCAAGAGAAGTATTGAAATCATCATTCATAGCTTCTGTGAATTTATTCTTTGTTTCTATTAAAAGTACTTCTAATTGTTTTTCTTTTTCTGTTTTCTCATTTTTAATGGAATTGGAAATTCTATTCAAGATATTGTAAAGAGATTCCAGTCTTTGTTTTGCTTGCTCAAGAGCAGCCTCATCAAAATCTATAGGGCTTCTATAATGTGTAGAAGCAAAAAACATTCTAAGAACTTCTGGATCATATTGTTTTAATATTTCTCTAATCTTTATGAAATTCTTAAGAGATTTTGACATCTTTTCTCCTTTGATATTCAATACTCCGCCATGCAACCAGTATTTAACAAATGGTTTCTTTCCGGTTGCAGCTTCTGCTTGAGCTATCTCATTTGTATGATGTGGGAACATCAACTCTGATGCGCCTCCATGTAAATCATACTGAGGGCCGAAAATAGCAACTGTCATAGCAGTGTCCTCAATATGCCAACCTGGTCTGCCTTTACCCCATGGAGAATTCCATGAAGGTTCATTCGGCTTTGCAGATTTCCATAAAGAAAAATCATAAGTATTTCTCTTTCTTTCATCAGGTTCGATTCTATGTTTATTCAAATCTTCTATTGTCATTCCCGAAAGCTTTGTATAATCTTTGAATTTGTCTACATCATAGTAGACATCACCATCAACAAGATAAGCGTAACCTTTCCTCAAGAGAGTTTGAATTTGATCAATTATCTGAGGTATGTAATCAGAAGATTTAGGAAATTTATCAACATTTTGTTTTACACCCAAAGCTTCCATATCCTCAAAAAATCTTTTGATATAAAATTCAGCAAGCTCTTTGAAGGTTATTCCTCTTTCATTTGCTCTTTTAATTATTTTATCGTCTACATCTGTGATGTTCTGTGCATAGAAAACTTTATAGTCTAGAAATCTTAGCCATCGCACTATGATATCAAAGTTTATGTAAGTCTTTGCATGCCCTAAATGAGCATCATCATAAACAGTTTGGCCGCAGACAAACATCGTTACCTTATCTTTAGAAATAGGTTTAAATTCTTCTTTCTTTCTTGTTAATGTGTTGAAAACTTTTAACATTTAACCACTACGAAAGCGGGATGCGCGAGTCGAACGCACCTATCTTGCTCTGCAGGCAAGCGCATTGCCGCTCTGCCAATCCCGCATATTAAAGAAATTATATTTGTCTTATAAATATTCATAGAAATAGGAAAATCTTTTAATTTTAATCTAACAAAGTCGTTCCCTGGTCATACCAACCCATTTATTATAAGAATCAAAAAGTATAAAAAGTTTTTTATAGCAGCAATTTTACCAATACAGCCATGCTAGAAAGCTAAGAAGTAAAGATGCTATTAAAACTAGGACTAGTCCTACTTTAACCATATCCTTAACGTGAATATAGCCTGTTGAATATGCAATTGCATTTGGTGGAGTTCCAACAGGCACCAAGAAATCTAAAGAAACGCTCATTCCTGCTAAAATAACTAAAATCTTTGCATCTATTCCAAGTAAATTAGCTAAAGGTATTACTGTTGGAATAATAAAGGCTGCCGTTCCTGTGTTGCTTGTGAAGATTGTCATACCAATGCAAAAAATAGAAACTAAAAATAAAATAATGAGCAATGGATTTCCACCAATTATGTTTTTCATCACATCTGCTATTATAATATTCAATCCGCTCGAGCTTACAGCAAAACCTAAAGATAGGCCACCCCCAACCAAAATTAAAATATCCCAATGAAATTTCTCAAAATCTTCTGCATTAAACATTTTCAAAATATAAAACAAAAATATGGGAATCAAAGCTATTAGAGATATGGAGATTTTATGTATCTCTGATGTTAGCCACAGAAACGCTGTTAAAATAAAAATCGCCAAAGTTTTTTTCTGATGATTTGAAAGTTTTGTAGAATATTTTTTTACATGTATTTGTTTTATTTCTGGCTTGTAAATTTTTGTAAGAATAAACCAAGAAATGAAGAGAAATATAAAACTAAATGGCAAAGCATGATAAATCCAGTCAAAAAACGATATTGTTATTCCTTGATTTGCAAGGAATTTTACTGCCATTGCATTAGGTGTTGTTCCGACTATTGTTCCCAATCCTCCAATAGTAGCTGCAAATGCCACTCCTAAAACAGCTGCCTTTGCATACGAAGAACCAGGTTTTAATTTGCTATCAATCAAAACTATAAGAACTATGGGCATCATAACAGCTGCTGTGGCAGTGTTGCTCATCCACATTGAAAGAAATGTTGTTGCTATCATTATTCCTAAAAGAAATCTTTTTGGACTTGTTCCCATTTTGTTTACAAAAAAATAAGCTATAGTTTCATCCAAATGATATTTTTGTAAACCATAAGCCAAGGCAAATCCACCTAAAAGCAAAACTACAATAGGGTCAAAAAATGGAATAAAAGCTTCTGTCAGATCAATTCCACTAAATAAGACTAAAAAAAATGGTATTAAAAGCGATGTCACATGAAGTGGCATAGCCTCTGTAAGCCATAAGATGCCTATGGCTATAGATATTGATAATACGGTTTGAGCTTCATTTGGAATATTTAATGGAAGAAAATATACGAAAACACCTATCAATAGAGGCAATATAAAATTAAGTAATAGCTTCTTATGCATAAAATTAAAAGTGTTTCCTTGAATATGAAATTATCGATTGGTGGTAATTTTAATAAGTAAGAAAGAGTATTTTTATTCTATGGTTCAAACTTATAAGATGTATATCAACGGAAAGTGGTTAGAATCTTTTTCTGGAGAAACTTTTGACGATTTGAATCCAGCAACCGAGCAATCTATAGGAAAATTTCAGAAAGGAAATGAAAAAGATATTAACAAAGCAGTAGATGCTGCTGAAGATGCTTTTGAAAAATGGTCTGAAACACCTGCTCCAAAAAGAGGAAAAATAATATTGAGAGCTGCTCAAATGCTTGAACAAAATAAAGAGTCTTTGGCAAGAGAATTGACAGAGGAAATGGGTAAAGTTTTAGTGGAAGCTAGATGTGATATCCAAGAAGCAATCGATATGGCAGAATACACGGCAGGAGAAGGTAGAAGATTGTTAGGTTTTACCACAACCTCTGAATTGAGAGATAAGTTTGCCATGACAATTAAAAGACCTATTGGTATTGTTGGATTAATAACTCCTTGGAACTTTCCGATTGCCATTCCTTCATGGAAAATATTTCCTGCCTTGGTATGTGGGAATACTATAGTTTTCAAACCATCTTCAGATACTCCTAGATGTGCAATCAGATTTGTTGAGATTTTGGAAAAAGCAGGAGTTCCGAAAGGTGTGATAAATCTTGTGACAGGTCCTGGTAATCCAACTGGTACGGCTTTGGTCAGACATAAAAGAATTAGAGCAATTTCATTCACAGGACATAAGGATACTGGAGCAGAAATTTTAAAGCAAGCTGGAATTAAAAAAGTTGGTTTAGAGCTTGGAGGTAAAAATGGTATAATAATTATGGATGATGCTGATTTGAAATTGGCTTTGGAAGGAGTTTTATGGGGTGGTTATGGAACTACTGGACAAAGATGCACTGCTGCTTCAAGGATAATAATTCATGAAAAAGTTTTCAAGAAATTCGAGAAAATGCTTGTTGAGAAAGTTAAGAAATTGAGGTTAGGAAATGGTTTAGATCCTAAAACCGATGTCGGTCCTTTGATTAATAAATCTGCTCAGGAAAAATCTAAAAATTATGTTGGAATCGGATTAAAGCAAGGTGCAAAATTGCTTTGTGGAGGAAAGATTCCTAAAATGAGAGGTTTCTTCTTTGAGCCAACTGTATTTACAAACTGCGAAATTGATATGAGAATTGCACAAGAAGAGATATTTGGACCAGTTGTATGTTTGATATCTGTTAAGAACTTGAATGAAGCTATTGATTCTATGAACTCTGTTGAGTACGGATTAAGCTCTTCTATTTACACGAACAACATAAGGAATGCCTTCAAAGCAATTGAAAAAATAGAAGCAGGAATAACTTATGTTAATGCTTCAACCATAGGAGCTGAGGTTCATTTGCCTTTCGGTGGAGTTAAGAATTCGGGAACAACAAGGGAAGGTGGATTAGAAGGTATAAATGAATTTTCCGAAACCAAAACAGTCTATATTGACTATTCCGGAAAACTACAAAAAGCACAAATTGATACAAAATAATTAGATTTTTAAGATAGGATGCGAAATACAAGATATGAATACAAACGATTATGTAGCCACTTTTTTGATTATAATGATTTGGATTCCACTTACTATGCTTCTCTATTTTTCAATATCAGGAAAGTTAGGTGTAGGAACAGTGGTTTATGTTGAGGTCATTATAGAATCTTTTCTTGGTATATCAGGAACAATATTAACTTATCGTGCTTGGAATAGTTTTAAGAAAAAGATATATGGGGTGGAGAAGTGAAAATAGCAGTTGTTGCTTTAGGAGGAAATGCTGTTATAACTCCTAAAGAAAAAGGAACTGTAGAACAGCAAACAAAACATATTAATCAAACTATTTCTAAACTTAAAAAATTATCAAAAAAATATAGAGTGGTTATAACTCACGGTAATGGACCTCAGGTAGGAGATTTGTTAATTCAACAAGAAAAAGCAAAACCAGAAATTCCTGCAATGCCTTTGGATGTCTGCGATGCAATGACACAAGGTCAATTGGGTTATTTGTTGCAAAAATCTATTCAAAGTATTTTAAAGAAAAAGGCAGTGACAGTAGTAACTCAGATAGAGGTTGATAAAAATGATAAAGCTTTTCAAAATCCAACAAAACCTATAGGGCCTTACTACAAAGAGAAAATAGAAGAACAAATGATTAAAGAACCTGAAGGTTGGAGAAAAGTTGTTCCTTCGCCCAAACCAAAAAGAATTATAGAAATAGAGGAAATAAAATCTTTGGTAAAACAAGGTTATATTGTAATAGCATGCGGTGGCGGAGGAATACCTGTTGCAAACAGTAAAGGCATAGAAGCTGTTATTGACAAAGATTATGCAACAGAATTATTGGCTTCTCAACTGAAAGCTGATTTGTTGATATTCTTAACAGATGTTGATTCTGTTTATTTGAATTATGAAAGTAAAAAACCTATTTTAATAAGAGAAATGAATGTAAAAGAAGCTAAAAAACTTATGAAGCATTTCAAAGAAGGTTCAATGAAACCTAAGATAGAAGCTAGCATAGAATTTCTGAAAAAAGGCAAAAAGGTTATAATAACAAAACCAGAATTATTAGATAAGGCACTAGAAGGAAAGGTTGGAACTGTTATTATCTAGATTTACTAAAACCTTCTGAAGCTACCATTGTTACAGTAGAATGTACATATTCTTTACTTCTAATATTATTTTTGACTTCTTTTAATTTATCCATACTACCTGCATTAATCTTTGCAACAATGTCATAAATCCCATAGACTGGGTAAGCTTCTTTTACACCTTCAATACTTTTTATATCTTTCGTAGCTTCTTCGCCGTCTTTACCAGATTCTACAGTTATTAATACGTAAGCTGTTGGAGCCATTTTATCACAAACATAAAAGAAGGGTTAAAGATATAAGCTTATTTTTAAGCACGTTCATATAATTTTATGAAAAAGGATTTGTTATCATTAAAAGATTTAACAGAAAAGGAACAGAATGGCTGGTATACAGGAGTTGTGCATATTTGGGATTTGCCTGAAGAATTAGTTTTTATAGATTTAGAACAAAACTTTAAGAAAGAATTTCTAAAATCTCTAAAAGGAAATTTATCATGGGAAAAATTAGCCTCATACTCTAGGATTAGTCATAAAAAATTAGAACATTTTATAGAAGGTCATAGAACATCACTCGGAGTTATTTGGAAGTTATTAGAGTTTTCAAAAAATAATGAAAATAAAATAACTAAAGAAGATATTGAAAAAAATGTCATAAGAATAGGCGGTCATCAGAGTGAAATTAAAGATCCTAAATTACCATTCAATTTTAACAGCCTAGATGGAGCCAAAATAATTGCAGCCTGCTTACATGATGGAGGAATCAGAAACAAGAGTTTCCTCTTTTTCTATACGAATGAAAATAGTAAAAAAAGAAAAGAAATATTCAATTCTGTAAAAAATGTCTTTGGTGAAAATATAACTGATAATACGGATTCAGAAATAGTTGAATTTTTTAATATTGTTGGAATCGTTCTTGTATTTGGTATTGGTTTAGAGACTGGACAAAAAGTTATAAACAACCCCCATATTCCACAATTTATTTCTAAAAATAAAAAAATAATTCCTTTTTATCTCGGTCAAGCCTTTGATGACGATGGATACGTATGCAAAGGTAAAAATAAATTTATCGGTATAACCTCTAATACTGCAAATGAAAAAAATCCACCAATATCTAACCTTCTTTTAGATATCAAAAACCTACTTGAATTAATCGATATACAATCACAAAATGTAGTCAAAAGTAAAGTGAGACCTAAATTTTTTCATGATAATATATACATAAGTCAAGAATGGAAACTCTCTATCAAAAATATATATTCATTAATTAAATTTAAAGAAAACATAAATTTCGGAATAGACTATAAAAAACAAGACCTTAATGAAATTATTGAAAAGTTAAAAAGTTCTTTAAAATTTTTCAATAAACCAAGAGGATTGTCTGAGAGAGAAGCATTTCAAATATCTAAAACAATTTGCAAGAATAATAGATATATTGACAAGAACATACTTGCTTCTGAAATGGGTTTCTCTGCCTACTGGACTAAAGATTTATTAAAAAGACTAGAAGAGAAAGAATTATTACAACGATTGCCAGATAGAAAATATAAAGAATCATCAAAATTCGTAATAAAGGTGAAATAATGAAATATATTCTTTCGGTAAGTGATTTAACAAACAAAGAGGTTAATGAGATATTTAAACTTGCTAAAAAATTTGAAAAAAATCCTTATAGTAATTGTCTCAAAAACAAAAATTTTGTATTACTATTTGAAAAGCCTTCAACTCGTACTCGTTTATCGTTTGAAGTAGGTATAAATCATCTTGGTGGTAATGTAATTTACTTAGACCCACTAACTACACAACTCTCGAGAGGAGAAACTTTAGAAGATACTGCAAGAATTTTAGAAAAATATGTTGATTGTATAATAGCTAGGGTATATAAACATGAAACTCTCGAAATTTTATCAGAAAATGCTAAAGTACCTATGGTTAATGCACTTTCTGATATCGAACACCCGTGTCAAGCTTTGACTGATTTGTATACGATAAAACAGAGAAAGAAAAAACTCAAAAAGTTGAAAATCACTTTTCTTGGTGATGGAACAAATAATACTTTTAATTCTTTAATTTATTTGTGCGAAAGATTTGGATTAGAAGTTGTAGTATCGTCTCCTAAAGAGTTCAGACCAAAAATAAAAGGCAAATATAGAGTAATAGAAGACCCCACAATAGCTGTAAGAAACTCAGATATATTATATATTGATACCTTTGTGAGTATGGGTGAGAAGAATCATCACCGAATAGAAGATTTGAAAAAATATCAACTAAACTCAAGACTTCTTAAACTTGCAAAAAAGAATGCAATCGTTATGCACCCATTAATGGCTCATAGAGAAGTCGAAATAACATCTGATGTTATGGACGGAAAACAATCCGTAATATTCGAACAAGCTGAAAATCGTTTGCATGTTCAAAAAGCTATTTTATATCTGCTAATGAAATGATTATTATGAGTCTTGCAAATAGTATAGTTGAAAAAACAAAGAAGTTCTGTATAGAAACAACATTTGCTTATCCTCTAGTTGTAAAAACTGGCTATGGTTGCTATCTAGAAGATATCGATGGAAAGAAATATCTGGATTTCACCTCCAATGTTTGTTCTTGCAACATTGGCTATAATAATCATGAAATCATAGAAGTCATAAGAAATTTTCTTGGATTAGGTGCTCATAAAATAGCTGGTCAGGATTTCTATTCCGAAGAGCAAGTCAAACTTGCAGAAAAAATTTTAGATATCGTCCCAAAGAACTTGAGAAAAGTTCTTCTTGTCAACACTGGAGCAGAGGCTGTTGAGAATGCAATTAAATTTGCATTCAGAAAGAAAGGTCCTTTGCCAGGTGTATCTTGCACTCATGCTTTTCATGGTAGAACCTTAGGAGCATTGAGTTTAACAGACAGCAAAGCTGTTCAAAAGAAAAATTATCCTGAGATAAATCATGAATTGATAAAATTCTGCACAAAAGATAATGATACTGAGATAAACGCTTTAGAAGAATTGATAAAAAGAGAATGGCTTCCAGCGTTTGTAATAACAGAATGTGTTCAAGGTGAAGGTGGATATAATGTTGCAAGTAAAAAATTCATTAAAACTTTGAGAAAGGTTTCAAAAAAATATAACTTTCCTTTGATAATTGATGAGGTCCAGACAGGAATTGGTAGAACAGGCAAATGGTGGTCCTTTGAGCATTATGGAATTAAGCCAGATATAATGACATCTGCCAAATCTTTGCAGGTAGGAGCAGTTATAACGTCTAAAGAATACGATCCTAAAGAACCTGGAGCAGTTTCTTCGACATGGGGAGGAGGACATAGAATAGATTTAGCTGTAGGTTTAAAAACAATTGAAATAATTGAGAGAGAAAAATTATTAGAAAATACAAGAAAGATGGGAAACTACTTCATGAAAAGATTGAAAGAATTACAGAAAAAACATCACAAAAAAATCATTGATGTCAGAGGTCTAGGACTAATGATAGGAGTGGAACTTTCTAAAGAGAAATACAAAAAAGAGATTGAAGAAAAAGCATTCAAACAAGGTTTGCTTTTATTAGGATGTGGAGAAAAAACTGTCAGAATCGTTCCGCCTTTGATAATAACAAGAGAAGAAGCTGACATAGGATTAGAGATATTCGAAAAAGTGATTAAATCTTTAAAGAGTTAATAATATTTTTAAGTAAGACAATAACTATTTAGGTGGAAAAATGGTAGATTTGCTTGAAAAATTGATAAGCACTTTTGGTGTCAGTGGAAACGAAGAAAACATAAGAAATCTGATAAAGGGAGAAATCAAGAGATATGTTGATGATATTTACATTGATAAACTAGGAAACTTAGTTGCACATAAAAAAGGTAAGAAACCTAAAATAATGCTGGCAGCTCACATGGATGAGATTGGGCTTATGATAGAGAATATAGATCCATCAGGAAAAATATTGTTCTCAACAATAGGTTCTGTTGATACGATAATGCTTCTTGGAGAAAGGGTTCATGTAGAGACAAATAAAGGAATAATACATGGTGTGTTGACAACTAAAGAAATTAACGATGGGATATACATAACTCAAATACCAAAGGTTAGTGAACTTTTTGTTGATACTGGATTAAGCAAAAAAGAATTGACAAAAATAGGTGTTGAGATTGGTTCCTATCTTTCTCTGGAAAGAGATTTGTATTTTTTGGGTTCGGAAAAAATAATTTGTGGAAAAGCATTTGATGATAGGTTAGGATGCTATATATTGATTGAACTTGCAAAGAAACTAAAGAATAGTAAGAATGAAATATACTTTGTTTTCACAATACAAGAAGAAATAGGTTTGGCTGGTGCTATGACATCAGCATACATAGTAGAACCTGATTGGGCGATTGGTGTTGATGTGACAGGCACCACAGACGCTTTTCCAGATACCACAAAAACCATAGGAGCAGGTCCTTGTATAACAATCAAAGATTCAGAAACCATAGGCAATAAGACCTTGAATAAGTGGTTGATAAACACTGCAAAAAAACTAAAGATGAAGATACAATTAGATGTGACAGACACAGGAACAACCGATGCAGCTGCCATATCTATGACAAGGGGCGGTGTTCCTTGCACTGTAGTTTGTGTACCTATCAGAAATCTTCATACAACAACAGCAGTTGGTCATAAAGAGGATATTGAAAACACTATAAAACTTTTAGCAGAGTTGTTAAAAAATCCACCTGATACTTATTTGAGGTGATGATATCTCTGTTGCAAAAATAATAGAATTGGTAGGATCTTCTAAAAAAAGCTGGGAAGATGCGATAAAAGAAGCTTTGAAAAGAGCATCAAAAACAATAAGAAACATTAAAGGATTAGATGTTGTTGGACAGAAAGCGATTATTAAGAATGGAAAAATAATTGAATACAGGGTTGTTTTAAAACTTTCTTTCGGTGTAGAATAATATTTTACAAGGAGCTGATAAAATGAGTAAAACAGAAGAGAATCTAAAAACAGCATTTGCTGGTGAAAGTCAAGCAAGAAACAAGTACACTTTCTTTGCTGAAGTTGCAAAGAAAGCAGGCTTAGAGCAAATAGCAGCTATATTTGAAGAAACAGCAAACAATGAGAAGGCACATGCTGAAAGAATTGCAGAACTTCTCAAAATCATTAAAAACACGAATGAAAATTTGAAAACCTGTATAGCAGGTGAACATTACGAAAGAGCTGAAATGTATCCAAACTTTGAAAAAATAGCTAAAGAAGAAAATCAAAAAGAAGCTGCTGAATTCTTCAAAGAAGTTGCAGAGGTTGAGGAAAAACACGAAGAAAGGTATAAAAAATTATTAGAGAATTCGGAAAAGGGAACTGTTTTCAAAAAAGATAAGGCTGTTAAATGGAAGTGTAGAAACTGTGGATATATTCACGAAGGAAAAGAGCCTCCAAAGATTTGTCCTTTATGCAAACATCCTCAAAGTTATTATGAGTTGCTATGCGAGAATTATTAACTTATACAAAACTAAATATATGGAATTTAGTTTAGCTTAATTCTTATTAAGAAAACGGAAGAAGGTGAGAAAATGGGTGTTAAAAACCTTGGTGAGAAATACAGATGCAATATATGTGGAAATGAGGTTAAGGTAACAAAAGTCGGTGGTGGAACCTTAGTTTGTTGTGGTAAAAACATGGAATTAATTTAAGGTGAAAATAATGGATATAAAACCTTTAAAATTTAAGCAGCTGTCAGGCCTATCAGAAAAGCAGATAAGTGAACACCATGATGTCTTGTATGCTGGTTATGTTAAGAAAATTAATGAGATAAGAACAAAGTTAGAGTCTGTGAATAAAGATGATGTCAATGCAACCTTCAGTGATTTCAGGGAATTAAAGGTTGAAGAGAGTTTCGCTTTGAATGGTGTTAAACTACATGAAGGTTATTTTGATAATCTTGGGAGTAATGGAAGACCGCAAGGAAAAATAATAGAGTTGATAAAAGAGGATTTCGGATCACTTGAAAACTGGGATAAGGATTTCAGAGCATGTGGTATAGCAGCAAGAGGTTGGGTTATTCTGGCTTTTGATTTGGACAGTAAAAAGCTTCACAACTTTATCTGCGATGCACACAACTCGTATGGAATCTGGAATTGTATACCGCTGCTAATAATGGATGTCTACGAACATGCTTACTTTCTAGACTATGCCACAGCTAGAAAGAAATATATTGATGTCTTTATGCAGAACATTAATTGGCAGTTTGTAAACAGCTTAGTAGAAAAATACAAGATAGTCGAGCTTAGGAAATAAGTTTAAATTTTTAACTTTTTGTATAATCTAATATGTCGAGTGAAGCTGAGAAAAAGACTAAAGTATATGAAATTAGAGGTAAAAATGCTTTAGAAACTTACTATATAATATCCTCACAAAGACCTACACCTGATTCTTTGAATAAAGGACATCCTGTTGATTTTGCATTTAATCCATTGTTAGCTGATTTCCATTATGGTACTGAACTCCATATTACAGATATTACCAAAATGGATGTAACAGAAATAACAGAACCTGCAAAACAACTTGAAGTATTTGCAATTGCAAAAAATGTTTTGAGAAAAAAGAGAAATATGTGGATGGAGAGGTTAGAAAAAACAACCGCTGAAACTGAGAAATTAGATGACTTCTTTTTACACGATTATCTTAAATTAAGAAAATAATTTAATTATTTTTTAAATAGAACTTTACATATAATAGCATTATGGCAATTTCTGAGATAAAGAAAAGGGATGGTAGAATAGTAAAATTTGAGCAGCAGAAAATAACAGACGCTATCCACAAAGCTTTGGTTGCTGTTCATTTGAAAGATGGTAAGATAGCTAAAAAACTATCAGATTCTGTTGTTAATATTTTAAATAAAAAATTCAAAGAAAGAATTCCTTCTGTTGAAGATATTCAAGACATAGTTATAGAAGTTTTAAAGAAAAAAGGCTTTAGAAAAGTTGCAGATGAATATTTAGCTTATAGAAAGAAGAAAGCTGAGATAAGAGAATTGCAAAAAACATTTGGAATAGAACTAGAGCCAAAACTAACTGTTAATGCCTTAGAAGTTTTAAACAAAAGATATTTGTTGAGAGATGAAAATGGAAAAATAGTAGAGAATCCTGCTGAAATGTTTAGAAGAGTTGCAAAAACAATTGCTGAGATCGATAAGCAATACGGAGATGATCATAGAAGATGTGAAGAAGAATTTTATAATGTAATGAGCAAACTTGAGTTCATTCCAAATTCTCCTACACTATTCAATGCAGGAGCTTCTCTAGGACAATTGTCAGCCTGTTTTGTTTTGCCTATAGAAGATTCTTTGGAGAGCATATTCGAAAATGTGAAAAACCTAGCTCTGATTGAACAGACAGGAGGTGGAGTAGGTTTTGACTTTTCAAAACTAAGACCTAAAGGAGATATTGTAAAATCGACCAAAGGCGTTGCTTCTGGTCCTGTTTCGTTTATGCGCATTTTTGATACTGCAACAGAAGTTATAAAAGCTGGTGGTAAGAGAAGAGGAGCCATGATGGGAATCCTTCGCATTGATCATCCTGATATTTTAGAATTTATAACAGTCAAATCGAAAACAGGATTGCTGACAAACTTCAATCTTTCTGTTGCTGTTACAGATGAATTCATGAAAGCAGTTAAAGAAAACAAAAATTATAATCTGATAAATCCTAGAACAAATAAACCTGTTAAAAAATTAAAAGCCAGAAAAATCTGGAGTTTGATAATAGAGAATGCTTGGAAAAACGGAGATCCTGGAGTGATATTCATTGATGAAATAAATAGATATAATCCAACTCCTCACATGAAAATAGAATCTACCAATCCATGTCTTATAAAAAATACATTTGTCTCAACAAATGATGGATTGGTAACAATAGACAAAATTCATAATCCACAAAGAGTTGTGACAATAGAAGGCTCGTTAAAACCTATCAGTTGGCAAGGAAAAACTGGAGTAAAAGAAGTTTTTAGAATCGTTACAGATGCGGGTTATGAAATAACTGCAACATTAGATCACAAATTTTTAACTCAAAATGGTATCTGGAAATCTGTTTCAAAATTAAAAAAGAATGATAAATTAACTCTAGGAAAAGGTGTATTTGGACCATTACGTATTGAAAAAGTGATGGCACAAATATTAGGTTGGGTTGTTGGAGATGGTTTCTTAAGTAAAGATTTAAAAAAACTTTGGTTATTCTTTAATAGAGATGAAAAATTAGAATTACTACCGATTTTCAAAGATTATTTAGATAAAATAAATAAAGGGAGCATAAAACCTACTTTATCAGAAACAGAAATAGCTCTTAAATACTCTTCTAATATTGCAAAAATATTTTTCAATTTAGGTCTGAAACCATTCTTGGCTCATGAAAAAGAAGTTCCAGAAAGTGTTTTTAGAATGAATAAAAATTCAGTTAAAAATTTTCTTTCAGCATTATTCAGTGCTGATGGCTCTGTTCAAGGAACTGTTAAGAAAGGTGTAAGTATAAGACTTTCTTCATCTTCAATAAAACTATTAAAACAAGTTCAATTACTTTTATTACAATTTTCTATATTTTCTAAAATTTATGAAAATAGAAGGATGGAAGGATGGAGAACTCTACCAAATTCTAAAAGAAAACCAAAGAAATATTTTTGTCATTCTGATCATGAACTTATTATCTCAAGAAAAAGTATGTTTAAATTTATGGAAGAAATCGGCTTTTGTTTAAAATCTAAAAATCTAAAATTTGAAATAGTTAAACCTAAAAAAAGAATATATAGAGATAACATAGATACTTCTGTAAAATTAATAGAAAACATCGGAAAACATGAAGTTTATGATTTATCAGAACCTTTAACACATACCTTCATTGCTAATGGTTTTATAGTTCATAATTGTGGTGAGCAACCTTTATTGCCTTATGAAAGTTGCAATCTAGGTTCTATAAACTTATCAAAAATGATAAGTAATGAACAAATCGATTGGGAAAAATTAAAGAAGACTGTTCATATTGCCACACATTTTCTTGATAATGTTATCGATACAAACAAGTTTCCATTACCAGAAATAGAAAGAGTTACAAGATCGAATAGAAAAATTGGCTTAGGTGTAATGGGATTCGCTGAATTGTTGATAAGATTAAAAATTCCTTACGACTCTGAAAAAGCAATAAATCTTGCAGAAAAAATAATGAAGTTTATAACAGAAGAGACAAGAAAAAAATCTGAGGGTTTGGCAAGAAAAAGGGGATCATTTCCAAATTTTCAAAAGAGCATTTTTTATGAAAGATACGAAGTAATGAGAAATGCAACAGTTACAACAATAGCACCAACAGGTTCTATAAGCATTATAGCAGGCTGTTCATCTGGAATAGAGCCTTTGTTTGCTATCTCATTCATGAGAAATGTTCTAGAGGGAACAAGACTTTTTGAAGTCAATCCCTTGTTTGAAAGAATTGCAAAAGAAAGAAAATTTTACAGCGCTAAATTATTAGAAAAAATTGCTAAAACTGGATCAATACAAAAAATAAAGGAAATTCCAATTGATGTTAGAAAAATTTTCAAAACTGCTTTGGATATAAAACCTGATTGGCATGTAAGAATGCAAGCAGCATTTCAAAAATATACTGATAATGCAGTTAGTAAAACAATTAATCTACCTAAAAATGCAACTGTAAATGATGTTAAAAAAGCCTTTGAACTTGCTTATAAGTTAAAGTGTAAAGGTATAACTGTTTACAGATATGGAAGTAAATCTCAGCAAGTTCTTTATATTGGTGAACCTCATACCACAGCTGAGTCAGAATATGCTGGCGGATGTCCAATAGTAGTGTGCCCATTCTAAGATTTTTTACTTCTTACTCTTAATCCAATTTCATCTTTAGGGTCAAGTGGTGGCCAACAAGTTAAAAGAGTTCCAACATACTCACAACTTTCATCTCTAATCATTCTATGAGGTATATATCGAGGAATGTCAGTAATAGCACCTGGGTAAATTTCTTCAGAATGATCTTTAATAAAATATTTTGATGTATCTCTTGGTGGAGAGTATCTATATTCAGCATTAATACCTAGTTCAATAGATCCACTGCCTTTTGTTATGTGAAATCTTTCTTCAGTGTTTTTGTGGAAGTGGGGTGGTATATTTTTAAATTCGGCATAATGAATTGAAGAATCTCGTGTAATTATCAACGGCCAAAAAGTTCCTATATCCTTTACTGTGAAAGATTTAGAATTTTCAAATATCGTGAGTAAATCAGCTTTTTTCATAAAAATAAAATGGTAGTTAAAGATTTAACCTTTATGCTTCATTCCCAACTCAAAAATTCTTTTATTAGTCTCAAAATATTTCTTAGGAGCTATTTCTTCTAGTCCTTCTAAAATATATCTCTCTTTCAGAGGAATCAACTTCTTAGAAACAATATAACCAAGCAAATAAATGTTTGTTGCTAAAACATCGCCAGTCTCCTTGTAAACAACATCAGAAGCATTTAGAGTTATTACTTTACCTGAGAAGGGTTTCAAGTCTTTTCCAATCTCTTTGATAGAAGGATATCTTTCTCCTAGAACAGAAACTGTTAAAGGCAAAACTCTGTGAGTATCGATTATGAAAATTGTTTTATGTTTTTTAGAGCCATAATAGCAAGCTCTCAAAGCTTCTAATGGTTCTAAACTGATTATTAAATTAGCTTCGCCTTCCAAAACTAATGGCGAATAGATCTTATCTCCGAATCTTACATGACAAGGAATAGTCCCTCCTCTTTGAGCCAAACCATGTAATTCAGTTGTTTTAACATCGTATCCTTGTCTCATGGCTGCCTCTGCTATTATCATTGCCAATGTCAAAGATCCTTGTCCACCAATTCCTGTTACAACAATGTTAAATTCTTTCATTTTATTGCCGCTCTTATTGCTTTGTTAGGACAGACTTGAACACAAACAGCGCATCCAGTGCAGATATTTTTATTGATGTAAAATCTTCCTTTTTCTTTGTAAATAGCAGGACAAGCTAGCTTATACAAACATACTCCAGCTTGTTTGCATTTAGTTTGATCAATCTCAAACTTAGCAACTTTTAAACCTTGTTTAACCTTTCTTCTATAAGCAAGGAGCTGACACTCTCTTTTGGATATTAAAACGGAAACGCCTTCTTTATCCATCAGCTCTTTGACAGCATCCATTGTCTCTTTCAAATTGAAAGGATCAACAACCTTTACATTGTCAACTCCACAAGCCTTTACAATCTCTTCTATTGATAAGGCTTTAGTATCTTCGCCCATTCCTGTCTTTCCCATGCCTGGATTTGGTTGATGACCTGTCATGGCAGTTATCCTATTATCTAAAACAACAACAAAAGTGTTTGCTTTGTTATAAACCATATTTATCAAAGCTGGTATTCCTGCATGAAAAAATGTCGAGTCTCCAATAAAGGAGACAGCTTTTTGATTGCTTACTTTCTTTATTCCGTGCACAATGCCTTCGCCTGCGCCCATTGAAAATATGAAATCTTGTGTTTCTAACGGAGGTAAAATCCCTAAAGTATAGCAACCTATATCTCCACCAAAAACCGTATCACTTCCCATAACACTTTTCACAGCATAGAAAGTTGCTCTATGCTGGCAACCAGGACACATCAGTGGAGATCTTCCTGCAATCTTAATTTTTTGATATTGTTTTCCATGAAGTTTCAGATTCAAATTATATTTTTTCTTGATTGTTTTTTCTAATGCATCTATTATTTTTTCTTCTGTATACTCTCCTGATTCTGATAGAACATTTTTCCCAAATATCTTTAGTTTTGGGTTCACGTTTTTTGACATTCTTTCAACTTCTTTCTCTATAATCGGTTCTAATTCTTCAACCACTAAAACCGACTTAAGTTTTTTGATAAAATTTTTAATAAGATCTGTATCCAAAGGATATGTCATTCCTATTCTAAGAACTGGAATCCTAAGTTTCATATCGGTCAAAGAATCCATGACATAATCAAAAGATACACCAGATGC